>Ga0065165_1000273_pt1 | contig 87879 bp, 81 predicted proteins | sample AraplaMF_Cvi_mMF_FD_63813 | JGI IMG/M metagenome (GOLD analysis project Ga0065165, IMG submission 63813) | Arabidopsis root microbial communities from the University of North Carolina, USA - plate scrape MF_Cvi_mMF (version 2) (version 3) | ecosystem: Host-associated > Plants > Roots >... | reverse complement strand
GCCGATCCGCAACCAGCTGGCCAGCCTCGCCCACGGCGCCCACATCGTGGTGGGCACGCCCGGCCGCATCCTGGACCATCTCTCGCGCGACACGCTCTCGCTGGAGGCGCTGAACACCCTGGTGCTGGACGAAGCCGACCGCATGCTGGACATGGGCTTCGCCGAGGACATCGCGCAGGTCGTGCAGGCCTGCCCGAAGGCCCGGCAGACGCTGCTGTTCTCCGCCACTTATCCCGAAGGCGTCGCCGCGTTGGCCGCGCGCTTCATGCGCGAGCCGCAGGAACTCAAGCTGACGGAACGCCATGCCGCCAGCAAGATTCGCCAGCGGTTCTATGAAGTGCAGGAGGACGAACGCCTGCATGCCGTAGGCCTGCTGCTCAACCACTTCCGGCCGGCCAGCACCCTGGCCTTTTGCAACACCAAGCAGCAATGCCGCGACCTCGTGGCCGTGCTGCAGTCCCAGGGCATTGCGGCGCTGGAACTGCACGGCGACCTGGATCAGCGCGAACGTGACCAGGTGCTGGTCCAGTTTGCCAACCGCAGCTGCAGCGTGCTGGTCGCCACCGACGTGGCGGCGCGGGGCCTGGACATTGCGCAGCTGGAAGCGGTGATCAACGTCGACATCACGCCCGACCCGGAAGTGCATGTGCACCGCGTGGGCCGCACCGGCCGCGCCGACGAGGCCGGCTGGGCCTTCAGCCTGGCCAGCATGGACGAGATGGGCCGTGTGGGGCGCATCGAACAGTTGCAGGGCAGCGCCAGCATCTGGCAGCCGCTGGGCGAGCTGACCGGCCAGCCCGGCCAGGAGCCGCTGCATCCTCCGATGGTGACGCTGCAGATCCTGGGCGGGCGCAAGGAAAAAATCCGCCCGGGCGATGTGCTGGGTGCGCTGACCAAGGACCTCGGCTTCGAAGGCAGCCAGATCGGCAAGATCAGCGTCAACGAGTTCTCCACCTATGTGGCGGTGGAGCGCAGCGTGGCCGACCAGGCGCTGCGCGGGCTGAATGCCGGCAAGGTCAAGGGCCGGTCCGTGAAGGTGCGACGCCTGTGAGTTCATTTGCATCCCTGGGCCTTTCCGCCACGTTGCTGGACGCGGCGCAAACGCTGGGCTTTGACGAGCCCACGCCCATCCAGGCCGCTGCCATTCCGCCGGCGCTGGCCGGCCAGGATCTGCTGGCCAGCGCGGCCACCGGCTCCGGCAAGACGGCGGCTTTCGCCTTCCCGCTGATGCAGCAGATCGCCACCGGCGCCCGTCCTGCCCTCAGACGCACCCGTGCGCTGGTGCTGGTGCCCACGCGGGAGCTCGCGGCCCAGGTGGGCGAGACGCTCCGGCACATTGGCCAGCACCTGGCCGAGCCGGTCAAGGTGGTCGTCCTGTATGGCGGCGTGTCGATCAATCCGCAATTGATGGCGCTGCGCGGCGGTGCCGAGGTGGTGGTGGCCACGCCGGGCCGTTTGCTCGATGTGCAGGCGCACAACGGCCTGAAGCTCGCGGACGTGAGCTGCCTGGTGCTGGACGAAGCGGACCGGCTGCTCGATGGTGCCTTTGCCGAGGAACTGCATCGCGTGCTGGCACTGCTGCCCAGGCGCCGGCAGAACCTGCTGTTCTCCGCTACGTTCCCCGAGCCGGTGCAGGTGCTGGCCCGCACGCTGTTGCAGGACCCGGTGCGCATCGAGATCGCACCGCCGCCCGAGGGGCAGGGCCAGATCGAGGAACATGCCGTGCTGGTGGACGACGCGCGCCGCACACCCTTGCTGCGCCATCTGATCGAGCGTGGGGCCTGGTCGCGCGTGCTGGTGTTCGTGGCCACCCGCTATGCCTGCGACCATGTGGCCGACAAGCTGCGCCGCGCGGGCGTGCAGGCCGAGGCCTTCCATGGGGACGCGAGCCAGGGTGCGCGCACGCGCATGCTGTCGGATTTCAAGGCCGGCCGGCTCACGGTGCTGGTGGCCACCGACCTGGGGGCGCGCGGCATCGACATCGCACGCCTGCCCGTGGTGGTGAACTATGACCTGCCGCGCTCAGCGGTGGATTATGTGCACCGCATCGGCCGTACCGGGCGGGCCGGCGAGGCCGGGCTGGCTGTGAGCTTCATTGGCGCGCAGGCGGAGGCGCACTTTCGCCTGATCGAAAAGCGGCAGGGCCATCGCGTGCCCCGGGAGCGCATCGAAGGTTTCGAGCCCACGGAAGTGCCTGCATCGTCAGCGCAGCAGCCCGATTCCACGGGCGGGGTGAAGGGGCGCCGGCCGAGCAAGAAGGACAAGCTTCGCGCGGCCGCGGCCAGGGGCGAATAAGGGCCGGAAGCCCGCCCGCTGGCGCCAACACCATGGGCGCGATGAACGCGCCTGGTGGGGCTAGCTGGATTCCTTGGCGCTATCGCCGGGTTCTGCAGGGGCCGGGGCGGTCTTGCGCTGAGCCTTTTCCTGCTTCTTTTTCTGTTTGGCCAGCTCGCGCTGACGTTTCTCGAACTGGTAATTGGGCTTGGTGGCCATCGCGGTGTCCTTCTTCAACTCGGGTCTGCGTGGGGTGCCACTGCCGGACCATGTTAGCGTACGATCACCGTGCCCGCAGCGCTTGCCCAGGTCTTGAATGGAAATTCGCATGGGCTCGTGGCTTGAGGGGCAGGTGTTGGCCCTCTGACCGGCTCTTTCACCAGCGCTTTGCGTCCGCCCACAGCAAAGTCATTTGGATCCGCTGAGGTCCCATCAGGCCGCGATCCAAGCCATCAGGGGCGAGAGGACGGTGATCGATGAAGACCTATGGACGCAGCCTGGGCATCGGCTTCGCGCTCGCCTCGCTCGCGTTGTGCGCGATGGGCGGCATGGCGCTACGCAGTGCTCATTTGATGGAGCAGGCCGGCAACCGTCTTGCCACCGAGCACGAAGACCTACGCGCCGTGGCCGAGCTGCAGACGGCCTTGACCGCGGCCGAGACGGCGCAGCGCGGCTATCTGCTCACCGCAGACCGCGCCTACCTCGCCCCCTATGAGCGGTTTTCCCGGGAGGTGCGTCAGGGCGTGGTGACGCTGCAGCGCCGTGCCAGCCTGAACGACGAGGCCCGTGTGCTGGCTGAAGTGCAGCGCGATGTGACGACCCTCTTTGACCTCTACGAGGAACGCATCGCGCAGCGACCCGGAGCAACGCTGGAAGCGGTGATGCAGGCCTCGAAGGTGCCGCAAGGCCGTCAGTTGATGGAAGGATTGCGTGCCCGGCTGGCTGAGTTTGAGAAGCGCCAGACCGCGGAATTGAACAGGGCCTCGCAAAGCATGAGCCACACCACCGCCTTCGTGAAGACGCTGGCACTGGCCGGTATGGGCATGTCCCTGGTGCTGGTGTTGGCGGTCTGGGTGGGGCTGCAGCGGCTGCTCACCCGCACGGTGGGGACGGCGGCCGACGATGTGGCGCTGCAGTCGCGATCGCTGGCGGATTCGGCGGAGCGACAGGCGCGCTCCAGCCAGCAGACTGCTTCGGCCACCGTGCAACTCAGCTCCACCCTGCATGAGCTGCAGGCGGCTGCGGGCCAGATCGCCCGCAAGTCCACCGAGGTGCAGCATGTCGCCGCGGCCAGCACACAGGCGGCCTTGGCGGGCGGTGCGGCGGCTGCTCATGCGGAAGAGACGGTGAGGGCGCTGCGCGTACAGATCGATCATGTGGTGGACCAGATGCTGCGGTTGGGCCGTTCAGTGCATGAGGCCGAGGCGGTGGTCAACACGATGGAGGCCTTGGCGGCGCGCACCAACATCCTGGCGATCAATGCCACCATTGAGGCCTCCGATGCCGGCCCAGCGGGGGATCGTTTCCAGACGGTGGCCGACGAGATTCGGCGGCTGGCCAAGACCATGCAGGCGGATGCGGTCGATATCAAGCGACGTCTGGAGGTCATCCGCAATGCGTCCAATGCGACGGTGATGACGACCGAAGGTGGCTCCAAGGCGGTGGACGACAGTGTGCGCCGTTTTGCCGAAGTGGCGCAGACGCTGCAGACCATTCTGGACCGTGTGCGCTTCACAGAGACGGCCAGCCGGGAGATCACCCAGTCCACGCAGCAGCAGTCGGTGGCCGTGCAGCAGCTGGACGGCGCGATGGCGGACGTGAGCCGGGCCACCACCGAGGCCAAGGACAGCGCCAGCAGTACGCTGGATTCCGCGTCCTCGCTTTCGCAGACCGCGCTGCGGTTAAGTCAATTTGTCGCTAGCCCGGTCACCCCCCCTACCGCCTGACGGCGGCCCCCCCAGGGGGGCGAGCCCGATGGCCTGGCGGAGCCAGTTCCATGGGCTCCGCTTGGGAAGAACTGGCGCCGCGGTGACAGGGGCGGGAAGGCCTATGGGGATTGGGGGGGGCGGGAGAGGGGTGGGGCCGATCGCCACCAGGCCATCGGGCTCGCCCCCTGGGGGGCCGCCGCAGGCGGTAGGGGGGGGGCCATATCCGTCGAGGCCGGTGGTACCCTGGGCGGCCACGCAAATCGTTGATGGGTGCCTGTGTCGTCCTTGCCCTCCGCCGTGGCCGCGTCCGGCCTGGTCGCCTCCCTGTTTCGCTGGGGGCGTCGCTTGTTGAAGCTGTTGCTGACGCTGCTCGTGCTGCTGCTGTTGCTAGGCGCCTGGATGGTGCTGATCGAGCCACGATGGGTGGCCCGACGGGACATCGAGGTCACCGTGCGCGGCTGGCAAGGGCCCGCCGGCCTGAAGGTGGCCGTGGCGTCCGACTGGCATATCGGGCACGAAGCCCTCAAACGCGTAATGACGGTCGCCCGGGCAACAGCCATCGTGCAGGAGATCAACGCCGCGGAACCAGACGTGATCCTGCTGCCCGGCGACTTCATGTCCGGCAGCGGCGAAGACGGCACCACACCCGAACAAATCGCCGCCGTGCTGGGAGGCCTGAAAGCCAGGCACGGGGTCTACGCGGTGCTGGGCAACCACGACTGGTGGACCGACGGCCCACGTTTCAACCAGGCGCTCAAGGCCGCTGGCATCACCGTGCTGCTCAACGAATCCGTGCCGCTGCCCGGCACCACTGTGTGGGTCGTGGGCATCGGTGACCGCGTCACCGCGCACAGCAACGCCGCCGCAGCCGTGCAAGGCCTGCCCCCGGACGCCCAGACCCTTACGTTCATGCATGACCCCGCCAGCGCGCGGCAGTTGCCCAAGGAAACAGGCCTGAGCGTCGCCGGTCACACCCATGGGGGGCAGGTCTGGATTCCCTTCTATGGCTCCATCGTCGCGCCGCACGGCTGGCCGCGCACACGCACGTATGGCTGGGTGCCGCTCGCGCGTCGCGATGTCTACATCACGAGCGGCCTGGGCGTCAGCATCTATCCCGCCCGCTTGAACATGCGGCCCGAGTGGGTCATGTTCACCATCAAGCCGGCCGTGCGGCCCGATCAGACCGCAGGCACACCAAAGCGGCCGGACGGACAGCCAGCCTGAGTCGCTGCAGCACCCGAGCGCTCGTCGCGCTCGCATCGAATCTGTCGCCGACGTCAGCGTTGCCCGGCCGACTGGGCAGCCCTGGCCTTCGCCATATAGCCGCTGTAGGCCGGCAGGGCGATGGCTGCCAGGACACCGATGCCAAAGACCAGCGGAAGGATCAGGCCGAGCAGCTTCACGCCCAGCGTGTTGGGCGGCGGCGGCGGGCCGAAGCGGTTGGCGCCCTTGGTGCCGGAAAAGAAGATCCACAGCAGCGAAATGATGGGCACCACCACCGTCAAGGACCACCAGCCACTGATGTTCAGATCATGGCAGCGCTTGATGCCGCAAAGGATAGTGAACCAGCTCAAGGCAATGTAGGTGGCTATGGCGATCACCACGGCCAGCAACGAACCCTGCAGCAGGGCTGCGGCAAACCCGCCCACAACGCTCACCAGGAACGAGGCGCCGGTCGTATACGCCAGATACCGCAAGCGACCAATGCGGCCCTTGGCGGAGAACAAATTCATCTCGGCGGTCCCCTGCGGGTGCGGGCTCACGTCCGCGACTGCGGCCGTGGGCGGCGCATACTGGTTCAGCGTGGGTTCAATCATGGAAAACTCCTCCTCAAGACAGACACTTCGGGTGCGCCCCCCGATGGGCTTGGCCCTCAGGCGGGGCGCTGGTTCATAGCTGCCCTGAGCGCTTGACCTGGTGATAACGGTTCACCAGGGTGGCCGCCAGGGCGCGCGGCTCGACGTCGATGGACAGGCGGTCGTGGTCCACCACGCGTGCAAAAGCGTCTTGCCGTGCCTGGGACAACAAATGGGCGCTTGCCACGGACACGGCGTCCTCGGTCGTGTTGATCGGCTGCCCGGCCATGTCGCCCAGCGCCGATTCGCGCAGGCTGGCCAGCAGCACAAGGTGGCGCCTGCGCAAGAGCCGCAAGGCCGGCTGCAGCTCGGGCGAGTCCTCGTCGCGGAAATTCGTCAGCACGATGATCAGCGAGCGGCGGCGCAACCGGCGCGCCATGTCTTCCGCCGCGGCCAGATAGTCGGAGTGGTGCCCGCCCGGCTGCAGGTCATGCATCTTGTTCATCAGCATGTTGAGCGTTGCCATGCCTTTGCGCGGCGCGCAGTCACGCCGCTGCGCCGCCTCGCAACCGAAGGTCATGGCCCCGACTTCGTCACCCTCGCTCAGGGCCACGTAGGCCAGCAGCATCATGGCGTCCAGCGCGTCATCGAAATGTCGGCTGCCCCCGTGGCCGCCCACCTGGTCATCGGCGCGCATGCGCCGGCCACAGTCCAGCAGGAACATCACGCACTGGTCGCGTTCGTCTTGATACTCCCGCACCACGGGCTTGCGGTGGCGCATCGAAGCCTTGACGTCCAGATGGCGCAGCGGGTCACCCCGGCGGTACTCGGCCAGTTGCCGGAAGTCGGTGCCCTGGCCCCGCTGCGCGAACGCCTTGATGCCGATCTGCGCCAGCCTCCGGTCTCCCGACAGCCACGCATAACGCGCCAGCGCCGCGAAGTTGGGATACACCCTCAGGCCACGCGCCTCGCCCACCGTCTGCCGAACCTCGAAAAGGCCCAGGCGTGTGCGCCAGAGCAGCTGCGTACGGCCCACCTGCGCCACACCCCGCTCGCGCGCCGTGACGCGGATATTCACTGAGCGCCGGGTGTGGGGGCCGACGCTCAAGGCCAGGGGCAGACCTTCAAAGTCGAACAGCGGGTCCAGTTCGTCGAACACCTGCAGCCGCCAGGCCAGCGGCCCGTCGTTCACCAGGTCGAGCTTGAGCTCGGTCGGGGCGCCGATGGCAAAGGCGGCTGGCAGCCAGCGCTGCACCGTCACGCCCTGGCGGGCCCACAGCCGCAGGCTGCGCCACAGGTCCACCACCGCGGCGGTGCCCAGCAGCACCAGCAAGGCCACGCCTACCGGCGCCACGACGGCCAGCGGCGCTCCCGCAGCCAGGACGGCTGAAAAGACCAGGCACAGGGCCAGCAGCCCATGGATGCTGGCCCGGGACGGGAGGATCACGCGGCGGGGCGAGTTCATCAGAGTCGCGGCGCCTCCACGCTCTCCAGCGCGGCCAGCAGCAATTCGTCAAGGTCGCGGCCTTCGATCTGCGCATCCGGTGCCATCGTGACGCGGTGCCGCAGCACGGCCAGGGCCTGGCGGGCCACATCGTCCGGCGTGACGAAATCGCGGCCATTGATCAGCGCCACCGCCCGTGCGGCGCGAATCAGCGCCACGCTGGCGCGCGGGCCGGCGCCCAGCTCGATGCCCGGCCACTGACGCGTCACCCGCACCACGCGCACCGCATAGTCGATCACCTTGGTATCGGCATGCACCAGCCCGGCCAGGCGCTGCAACTCCTGCACCTGGATATCGTCCAGCACCGGCTGCACGGCTTCCAGCGGCAGTTCGTGCCCGGCCCGTCCGGTGGTGACCAGTTGCACCACCGCGGTCTCCTCCTCATGCGTCGGGTAGCCGATCAGGATCTTCAAGAGGAAGCGGTCGAGCTGGGCCTCCGGCAGCGGATAGGTGCCTTCGGTATCCACCGGGTTCTGCGTGGCCATCACCATGAAGGGGCGCGGCAAGGCCAGAGTCTGCCCTTCCAACGTGGCCTGGAACTCCTGCATGACCTCCAGCAGAGCGCTCTGGGTCTTGGCCGGGGCCCGGTTGATTTCGTCGGCGAGCAGCAAGTTGGTGAAGACAGGGCCCTTGCGCACACGCAGGCGGCCCAGGCCCTGGCCGTTGTCATCCAGCACGCTGTGCCCGATGACGTCGGCGGGCATCAGGTCCGGGGTGAACTGCAGGCGGGCATATTGCAGGCGCACGGCCTGCGCAAGGGCGCGGGCCAGCAAGGTCTTGCCCAGGCCGGGCACGCCTTCCACCAGCACGTGGCCGGAGGCCACCACCGCCACCAGCAGCTGTTCCACCACCGGGGCCTGGCCCACCACGGCCTTGCTGATTTCCTGACGCAAGGCATGCAGCCATTGCGTGGCGAGCTTGAGCTCCTCGGGCTTGATCATCGGGGTTGTCTTTCGTCGTGGTTGCTGTGGAGGCGGCGCCGAGCCGATTCGAGCAGCTGCAGGCGAGGCGGTAATTCGGCGCGGGTGCAGAAACGGGCTTGCAGGGCGGCAAGCAGATCGGCGCGGGGAAGGCCGGTGGCCTGCGCAATCAGGGCGGCCCGCTCATGTACCGGCAGGCGGTGATAACCGGCCAGGCGACGCGCTGCGGTGGCATCCAGGGCGCGCTGCTGCGCAGCCAGCAACGCATCGCTGCCATGGCGGTGCAGGTAGCTGCCCATGCCGCGGACTTGTTCAGCGATCGACCGGCGTAGCCGCGGCGCGGCCGGCAACGGCGGCCCAAAACGCACCGCGCGCCGCCAGAGGGTGGCCAGCAGGGCCAGTGCGCCGAACACGGCGGCGATCCAGCCGCTATGCCATAGCCACGGCACCAGGGCCTCGCGCTCCTCGTTCACGTAGAACCAGACCGTGGCGCCCCGCTGCACTTGCAGGACGGCGCCCAGCACCAGCGGGTTTTCGCACTGCAAAGCCCTGTGGTTCGAGAATCCAAACTCGGAGGCATTGACTGCCGTCACGGTGCCCTGTCCGACGGCCAACCGCACGACCTGCGCGCCACGCCCCTGGGTCAACTGCCAGCGAGGCACCACACCGGGCCGCGCCCGCAGCCGCAGATCGGCCCGGAAAAGGTCGCAGCTGGCGTACGAACGCAGGCCATCGGTCACCAGCTGCTGGACCGGGCGTCGGAAGTCAGCAGCCGGCGAGGAGGCGGCGGGTGCCGGGGCGGCGGGTGCGGGCGTGCTGGCTTGCTCCTCTTGCTCTTCTTCGTCCCCGTCCTCTTCCTGGTCTTCATCCTCATCTTCATCCGAGGTGCCGGCCGCCCGGTCCGAGGCAGCACCAGCCGGGGCGTCAGTCTGAGAAGGGGCTTGGCCCTGGTCCACCTGCACCCAGTCGTCGAGGCCGGAGTCGCTCCAGCCCGCGTCTCTGATCACGACCAGATGACCGCCCTGCATCACCCAGTCGTGCAGCCGCTCGGCGCGGCCCGGCACGAGACTCCAATCGTCCGAGAGCAGCACGAGCCGCCCACCGGCAGGCGGCAGCGTCTCCAGCGTCGCCCGGTGACCTGCCTCCATGCCAAGCTGGCGCAGCCATTGCTCGGTGGCGTAGAGCGGGTTCTTGCGGGCCTCTCCCGTTTCCGGGCGCGGGACGGACCGCTCGGCCCATTCCGTGTTGAGCGACAGCCACCACCCTGCCGCAGCCAGCAGCAGCACGGCCACGAGGCCGAGCAGGCGTTCGCGGCTCATGACTGGCCCTCCGCGAGCCGCTCGTCAAACTGGCTGCACAGCTGCTCGAACACTTCGGCCGGCAGCTCACGCTGGGCATAGGCCACCCGCTGCCAGGCTCCCACCAGCAGACGCAGGAACTCGTGCGAGGCAGATGTGAGCCGCGTGGCGGCCAGGGACAGGCATTCGCTTTCCGTGCTGGCGGCCCGGATGGGCACGCCATGGCCATGCACCAGGCGCGACAAGGCGCCGCGATACAGCAGCGAGAGGGCCGCTCGCCGGTCGCTGCGTTCCCACAGGGCGCGAGCCGCAGCGCCGATGTCCTCCGGAAGGCTTTCCGGGCGGATGTCCAGGGAGCCGACATGGGTGGGCGCGACGGCAGCCACGGCCGGCGCCCCCGCGCGGTAGCCCACCCAATCCCGCAAGCGCAGCACCACCCAAATGAGGAGCCCGGCGCCCACCAGCCACATGGCCACGCGCATGCCGGTGGAGAGGCTGCCCAGCAGGTCGCGCCACCACCCGGCCATGCTCACCGGTTCCTTTGTCTTTTTCTTGTCGTCGCTGCCCTTGAAGCGAAGGTATTTGACCTTCGCCTCCCCACCCAGGAGCGGGTCGGCGCGCACGGCAGAGGCGGCGGCCATGATCGCGCTGGCACTCAGGCCGGCCGTGGCTTCAGAGGCCGGCGTGGCGGGCGAGGAAATCGATGAGGCGGTCGCGCCGAGGGCGGGCGCGCTGGCCGCCTGCACTGGCAGGCCGCGCTCTTCAGCGGCGGCAACCGGGTTGGTGCTGTCCGCGGGCGAGACCTGCGCGGGGGCGGCCGGGCTCGGCAAGAGCAGCCCGGCAAAGAGCGGCCCGACGAAGAGCAGCTCACGCAAACGCACGGCGGAACTCCTGTTCGATATCCCAGGCTTCCAGCACCACGCGCCGGTTCAGGTACATGGCAAAACCCGCCGCCACATAGAACGGCTCAAGGAACAAGACCACGCCCATGTAGGTGGTCGCCAGCGCCAGATCGAGCCCCAGCCGTCCTGCGGCATGCGCCTCAGGGTTGATGATCCAGTTGAAGACGTCGGACCTGCTGTCGTCCGGCGCCATCCACCACACCAGAGCCAGCACCGCATAGGTCATGACGCCTTCTGCGTGCACGAACGCCACTTGCAGCGCAGTGGCGGCTCCGCGGTTGTCATTAAGAAGCAGGGCCACGCGCTTGCGTCGGCGCCCGCCGGTCTGGCCTTCCAACTGCTCGACCGGCTGGGTATAGGCGCGCCAGGGCGAGACCCGGCGCCACAGCAGCGTTCTCAGCAGCTGTCCGCCAAACACCTGGCGACGCGCCCGCCAGAGGTCCGCCCAGCGCGTGCTCTCGCCAAACACGGCGCGAGACATGACGAACAGCAGCGTGCGGTCCAGCCAGGGCTTGAGCCAGAAGACGATCAGGAAAGGCAGCCAGCTCGCCACCTCCACGGTGCACAGGGCCAGTGCGGCCACCACCGCAAACACGGGCGCATAACAGCGCCAGATGGACGCCGCCTGCTCGCGCACCAGCGCCAGCCCCAGGTCGCAGGCTTCGCTCTGGCTGCGCGGGCGCAGCGTGACGGCCAAACCTTCAACCCGCATGGCGGCTCCCCCGGCCCGTCAGGCACAGCCACATCAGCACCATCGCCCAGCACAGGCCTGCCACCAGGAACTTCACCCAGGGCGCGACCCAGGCGGCGGACGACCAGAAGGCCTCGAACCCCGCGGCGACCAGCAGCAGGAAGAAGGCGGCATAGACCAGCGGGACGGCTTCGCCCGCAGCCAGTTTCAGCGCTTCCACACGCGTACGCCGCCCCGGCGCCAGCCACCCAAGGCCCATGCGCATGCCCGCCGCGCCGGACAGCACGATGCCCGTCAGCTCAAAGGCTGAGTGGGTGGCGACAAACGGCCAGAAGTTGTGGCCGAGCCCGGCGCGTTGCAGGTGGCCGGCCACCACGCCAATCTGGAGGCCGTTGAACAGCAGCACGAAGGCGCTGCCCACACCGGCCAGGATGCCGGCACCGAAGCAGCGAAAGCCAATGCCGATGTTGTTGAAGATGTAATGGCCGAACATCTGCCAGTCCGTGGCGGCCTCCCGCAGCCGCCCGACGGATTCGCGGTCGTCGCCGTACATGGTCTCGAAGTTGCGTAGCTGCGCGGCGTCCATCACGCGCAGCGCGAAATCCGGGGTAAGCCAGGCCAGCAGCAAGGCCAGCAGCAGCGGCAAGGTGAACAGCACGAAGGCCAGGCCCACGTAGCGGCCCTGGGCCCGTACGGCCTGCGGCAGTTGCACCCGCAGGAGCCGACCGAGGGCGACGAGGCCGTAGTCCTGGCGCCGATAGATCAGCTGGTGCGCATCTTGGGCCAGCGACTCCAGCCGGCCCACCACATGCGTGGGGTAGGCCCGGGACTGCGCCAGCGCCAGGTGTTCACAGACCTGCCGATAGCGCGCCGCCAGCAGGGCGCCGTCCACGCGCTTGCCTTGATGGGCCAGCGCGAGCTGCTCGGCAAACGCCTCCCACATGCCGCCGTAGGCCGCTTCGAAATGCAGAGGTGTCATGAGCGTTTCCCCATCAGCCACTGCGCGACGCCCAACAGGCGTTCCGACGGGCTGCGTCTGGGTTCATCGGGCGACAGGGGCGGCAGCACGGGCGCCGCCAGGAGGGCGAGCTCCTCGAAGCGCTCAGGCGTGAGGCGCTTCGCGCGGCCGGCCCAGGAGCGGATGGCCGCCTGTTCCTGCTGGTTCAGTGGGCGAGCCGGGGCGAGGCTGGGCGTTGCCGGCGGCTGGTCATGCAGCACGACGGGCTCGGCGTACACCACCAGGGTGCCTGCCGCCAGGTCGCCCAGTCGCTTGCATTCGCGGTTCAGGAGCAGCGTGATGATGCCGAAGGTGTAGCCCAGCGGCAGGAAGTCGGCCACGCGCAGCAGGTTGCGCGTCACGGAGGCGGCGGGGGTGACAGGCAGACCGGTATCCATGACGACGCGCAGGCCCAGCGCCTTCTTCCCGGGCGTGGCGCCGGCACGCGTCAGTTCAAACACGATGGGATAGATCCACTCGACGGCGAACATGCCGATCAGCACCAGCCCGCCGCCCATGCGGCCCAACGCGCCCAGCACCAGGGCCAGGACGATGTTGATCAGGAGGCGGAAAAACAGATCGAGCAGGAAGGCCATCGTGCGCGACACCAGGCCGGCCGGCCGCAGTGACAGCACGATGCCTTCCGGCGTCTCGACTTGCGCCAGCGTGTCGATGCGCTGGACTGGAACTGCGCGTTGCACGTTCAGAGCTTGATTACCTTGGTGTCGGCAATCGAGTCATGCAGGCACTTGCGCGAGCCTCGGAAGATCAGGAGTGAATCCACCACGCCGAAGATGGCCGAGCTCGCCACGTTGCAGCCCATCAGGAAGCCGATGCCATAGCGCAAGCCCAGCACACGCACAGCGTCGGCAGGCGTGCCGTCGCTGCGGACAATGCGGATGCGGCAGGCCATCTTGCCCAGCGTCTGCCCACGGCGGACCAGCGGGGCCGCCTGGAGCACCAGGAACACGATGACGCCAACGATCATCGAGCCGAAGTTCCAGCTGGTGAAGCCGTCCGGCTCCTTGATCAGCGCAGCGAGGCCGGGAATGTGCATGACCGCCCAGATCACCACCCACATGAGGGCACTGTCAATGAGCGCGGCGAGGAGCCGAACAAGGCGGCCGGCCAGCGGCGTGGTGCCGACCGGTGCCAGGTCTTCCACATGCGCTTCAGGCGGCGCAAAGCGCTGGTCCACGGTTCCCGACATGGAGACTCCCTCGATTTGTTGTGGGCCGGATTCTCCCAGTGAAAGCAAGGCCGAACCATGGGTGCTTCGCCACATTGCCTCACCACTCAGGGGGATTGAGCCGTAGCAGTGCGCGGATTCCGCAATGAGTTCGTGCAATACGTCACGAACCGCCAAAGGGGCCATGTCTTGCACAATAAGGGACTGCAGATGACGCCCAGCCCCATGTCTTCCCCGTCCCCGCCCCCGTCCCACACCCGTACCGAAGCTGACGTGCGGGTGGACCTGGCCGCCGCCTACCGCCTGGCCGCGCTGGCCGGTTGGGACGACACGGTCTACACCCATCTCTCGGCCGCCGTGCCGGGCGAGCCGGGCGTCTATCTCATCAATGAATTTGGCCTGGGCTTCGACGAGGTGTGTGCCTCCAACCTGGTGAAGGTCGATGTGCACGGCCGGGTGGTCGATGGCACGAAGCGTCGCGTGAATCCCAGCGGGTTTGCCATTCACGGGGCCGTGCATGCGGGGCGTCCGGAGCTGGAGTGCGTGATTCATCTTCATGCCCCGTGGGGCGTGGCGCTGGCCATGGTGCCCGGCGGCCTGCAGCCCACCACGCAGTGGGCCATGCGTTTGCATGGCCGCCTGGGCCGCCATGCCTACGAAGGGCTGGCCCTGGGGCAGGCAGAGCGCGATCGTTTGGTCGCCAACCTCGGCAGCCTGGATGGCCTCATTCTGGAAAACCATGGCACCTTGACGGTGGGGCGTTCGGTGGCCGAGGCCTATATGCTCATGCACATCCTGGAGCGGGCCGCCCAGGCGCAGCTGCAGGCCATGGCCGCCACTGGCGGCCGTCTCCTGGTGGCCAGTGAGGACCTGGCCGCGCTGACGCAGCGTCAGTGGGTCGGCGACGGCACCGAGCGCGACGGAGACGCGGAATGGCCCGCCCTGCTCAGGCGTGTGGCGAGGCGCTCGCCCGGCTTTCGCGATTAAGCGCCCCAACGACCTCAACCACCGCTGACCCAGCACTCACCCTCAATAGGAAGGATCCGCCATGCCCACCCTGCGCGTCGAGCTTTTTGAAGGCCGCACCCCCGAACAGAAGGCCGAACTGGCCAAGGAACTGACCGCCGCCTGCGTGCGCGTGCTGGGCGGCAGCCCGGACGGCGTTGACGTCGTGTTTTTCGACGTGGCGCGTCAGAACTGGGCCACGGGCGGCGTGCTCTGGAGCGAGAAAGGCCAGTAACGCGGCAGCGCCGGTGGGCGGGCGCGACGGCTCGCGGCTTACGGCGTTGCGGGAGGCAGCGCTGCCGGCGGCGCTGCCTCGGCGCGGCTGACCGCCTCGCGCCACAGCGCAGCCACCTCGTCGTCAGACCAATCCTGCGAGGCGTTGCCGACAACCACCTCGACCATCGCCCCGCCGGCCAGCACCTGCGAGGGCACGGCGCGGGCGCCCAGCCAGAAGGCTCGCTCGCGCGCAATCGCCATCATGGCGTCTCGCAGCCGGTCCGGATTCGCGGGCAGGTGCAGCTGAAAGCTGTTGGTGTGGGGCGGCTCCGGTGCGACGCGCCAGCCTTGCACCGCCGACAGCACGGCCGCCAGCGCCCGTGCCCGGTCCGCATCAAGCGCCATGCGCGGCAGCTGCTCACGAAGGCCCTTGAAGGCGCTCAGCACAAAGGGGTAGAGGGTGTAGACATTGCCCGCCAGGCGGCTTTTCCACGGGCGCATCGCCTCGATGAAGGCCTCGCTTCCCAGCAGCATGGCGCCGGACAGGCCCCCCAGCCCTTTGTAGAACGACACGTAGACGGAGTCGGCCAGTGCGGCGATCTCCGCCAGGCTGCGCCCGTAGTAGGGCGCGGACTCCCACAGCCGCGCGCCGTCCAGATGCAGCTTCACGCCCTCAGCGCGGCACCAGGCGCTGATGGCGCCGAGTTCATCCCAGGCCGTCAGCCGGAAGCCGCCGCGCCGCAGCGGCAACTCGATCACGACGACGGCGGGCCGTTCGGGCAAGGCTTGCAGCGCCTGCAGGGTGAACGGCGCATCCGCGTCGCCCACCCGCAACCCGCGCAGGCCCATCAGCCGTTCAAAGGCGTCCGCTTCGTCCAGGGCGATATGGCTTTGTGGATGCAGGGCCACCGGCCCCTGGCCATCGCCGCACCAGACCCGCAGGGCGGCCAGTTGCGCGGCGACGCCCTTGTGGAAGAAGGCGGCGGCGGGCTTGTCCAGCAAGGTCGCCACTTCGCCTTCAAGGGCCTGGAGTGCAATGCCATCACCGTAGACATCCAGCGGCAGTGACGCTTCCTGCACGTCCATCAGCGCTTCCAGCGAGTCTCGCATCGACTGCGGCGGGCGGTGGCCGTTGAGCCATCGGCGGCATTGCAGGCGAAGCGCGGTGTCGGCGTGGGCAGGGCGGAGGTCAGGCATGGCGGCATTAGAGCATTGGCACCGGGCGGCGGTGCACGACCGTGGCGGCCGATCTGGCCGTGGCTTTGCCAGCGGTGCGCAGTGGCTTCAAGTGTCGCGCGCATCCTCGCTGGCAGTTCCTCCGGCCGACAGTTCCGCCCAGTCCAGTTCCTGGACCAGCACGCGGTAGGCATGGTCGCCGATGACGTCCTGCTCGCGCAGTGCCACTGCCTTGCTGCGCGCCACCTCGATGGCCTGGCGGCGCAGGGGGCCGCCCGGCACCTCGTCCAGCGGCAGCTCGATGTCCTTGCGGGCATTCATGTCCACGACTGCCTGGTACTCCTTGCGCAGCAGCGCGGCGGGGAAGGACTGATCGTCCTTGATCGAGGCGAGCAGCGCCTGGTAGATCTCGATGCGGCCGTGCCGCACCTCCTGCGCCACTGGGTCGTCGTCCTCCAGGCGCAGCCAGCGGATCAGCGGCTTGAGTGTGAAGCCCTGCAGCACCAGGGTGCCGAACACGACGGCGAAGGCACTGAGCAAGATGAGATCGCGGAAGGGAAACGGCTGGCCGCCCGGGAGCTTCTCCGGCACGGCGAAGGCCGCGGCCAGGGTGACGATGCCGCGCATGCCGGCCCAGGACAGGACCATCCCGCCCGCCCGGGCGGGATGGGTGCGCGCGCTGGCGGCCAGCCCATCCCGGCGCGCGGTGAGTGCGCTGTAGCTCATGACCCAGGCAAAGCGGGCGGCGATGGTGACGCCCAGCACCACGGCGGCGAAGACGACGGCTTCCTGATGCGTGCCGGAGGCGCCCAGCCTTTGCCAGATCGGGCGCAGTTGCATCCCGATCAATACAAAGGCGAAGGTGTTGAGCACAAACACCACCGTCTCCCAGACCGCGAAGATGGGTACCCGCAGGCGAGCCGGCATCTTGGACCCGCCGCCGCGTGCGCTCCACATGGCAAAGGCCACCATGGTGAGGATGCCGGACAGGCCCAGCTTTTCCGCCAGGATCCAGACACCGAAGGTGCAGGTGAACTGGATGACCAGCGAGGTGGGCGCGTGCTCGCTGCGGCTGACCAGGGGGCGCACCAGATAGGAGCAGGCCAGCCCGACGGCAATGCTGCCAAAGACGGTGAGCAGCAGGATGGGCACCAGCTTGCCGGGGCCCAGCGTCCCGGCCATCATCGTCATCAGCGCCAGCCGATAGATCAGCAGCGCGCTGGCGTCATTGAGCAGGCTTTCACCCTCCAGGATGTTGAGTACCTTGTAGGGCAGATGCAGCTGGCGCATGACGGCGGTGGCGGCCGCCGCGTCCGGTGGAGCCACGATGGCGCCAATGGCCACCGCCACGGCCCAGGGCATGGCCGGCACCAACCAGCGGCAGGCCAGCGCCACCCCCACGACGGTGGTACCCACGGCCGCGAGCACCAGGCCCGCCACCGGCCGCCAGTTGGCCTTCAGGTCTCGCTGCGAGGCGTCATAGGCCGTGTCCATCAGCACAGGCGCGACGAACAGCGTCAGTGCCAGCTCCGGATCCAGCGTCCAGGTGGGGCTGCCCGGCCAGAAGGCGAGCGCAACGCCGCCAAGCGCCAACAGCGATGGATAGGGCGCGCCCACGCGGCGGGCCAGCATGGCCAGCAGCGCGGCGCCCAGCAACAGTGCAATGATCCATTCAAAGGTGTGCATGCCTTCAGCCTCACGGTCGCCCGGCCGCGTGCGGCCAATGGGCAAGTCGGGTGCCAGGCCGTCATTGCCCTGCGTTGCCGGGTGTCGTCGTCAGCGAGACACCCCGCCAGTGCCGGCGCGACTACGATCGCCTGCCCGCCACGCGTCAGCGTTTGGCCCAGCTGGCCCCAGACACGCCGTGCCCGGCCCCCGCCATCCCCTTCGTTCAGTAGACTTGCCCGCATGATCACCGTCCACCACCTCAACAATTCCCGCTCCCAACGGGTGCTCTGGCTGCTCGAAGAACTGGGGCTGCCCTACGAGATCAAGCACTACCAGCGCGATGCAAAGACCATGCTGGCCCCGCCGGAGCTTCGGCGCGTGCATCCGCTGGGCAAGTCCCCCGTGATCACGGATGGGGAGCTGGTGATTGCCGAGTCGGGCGCCATCCTGGAGTATCTGGTGGACCGCTATGGTGAAGGCCGCTTCAAGCCCGCGCCCGGCACCCCGGACGCCTTGCGTTATCGCTACTGGATGCACTACGCCGAAGGCTCGGCCATGCCGCCCCTGCTGCTGAAGCTGGTGTTCGACCGCATGGCGAGTGGCCCGATGCCGTTTTTCGTGCGGCCGATCGCCAAGGGCATCGCGGACAAGGCCAGGGCCTCCTTCATCCTGCCGCAGATCAACAGCCACATGAATTACCTGGAGGCCGAGCTGGCCAAGAGCCCCTGGTTTGCTGGCGATGACTTCACCGCCGCAGACGTGCAGATGAGCTTCCCGCTGGAAGCCGCGGCCATGCGCGGGGGCGAGGCCGCCCGCCAGCCACGCATCACCGACTTCCTCCAGCGCATCCATGCGCGCCCCGCCTACCGGCGTGCGCTGGAGCGCGGCGGCCCTTACGCCTTGCTTGGCGGGAAGTGAATGCACAGCGCAAGTCAGAGCGCGCCACCGCGAGCCTTGCTGGACCACATTGCCACCATGAGCCGGCCCGTGCAGGCCGGCCGGCTGTTCCACGGGCGCGGTGGGCGGTTCCCGGGGCATGAGCAATGGGCACTGGACGCTTTTCCGCCCGTCTTCCTGCTGACCAGCTTCGCCCCGGTCGAGGAGGAAGTGCTTCAAACCATCGGCCAGGCGCTTGAACGGCGCTGGGCCGAGATCGCACCGGGCGAGCCGCTGAACTGGGTGTTCCAGCATCGCGACGAGTTCCGACCGGCCAATCGCCTAATGGCGGGCGAAGTGCCGCAGGCGCAGGTGGTGGAAGAGGATGGTTGCCGCTTTGCGGTGCACCTGCTGCAAGGGCAGAACCACGGCTTCTTCCTGGACATGGCCGAGGGCCGCCGCTGGGTGCGGCGCTGGGCGCAGGCGCGGCCAGGCGGCCGCGTGCTCAACCTGTTTGCCTATACCTGCGCATTCTCCGTGGTGGCCCTGCACGCAGGCGCCAGCGAGGTGGTGAACGTGGACATGGCCTCAGGGGCGCTGTCCATCGGGCGGCGCAACCATCAGCTCAGCGGTGTGAGCGCCGGCGCGCAGTTCCTTGCACACGACATCTTCAATTCCTGGGCCAAGATTCGGCGCGCGGGGCCCTATGACCTTGTCATCATGGACCCGCCCAGCTTCCAGAAGGGCAGCTTCGTGGCGACCAAGGATTACGCCCGGCTTGTACGGCGCCTGCCCGAACTGGTCGCTCCTGAAGGTCAGGCGCTGCTGTGCCTGAACACGCCCAAGCTCGACAGCCGCTTCCTGCGCGAGCTGGTCGGCACCGAGGCGCCGGAGTTCGAGGTCGTGGAGCGGCTGCCCAATCCCGCCGCATTCGAGGATGTCGATCCGGAACGGGCGTTGAAAGTGCTGCTGGTGAGGCGGGCCGCGACGTAAGTGCCGCCAGGGCGCCAGCCCGTCAAAGCGATGCCAGCCCCGTATCGCCGAAACGGCTCTCCGGAAACCCCTGCGCGGCCAGCGCGGTGAGCTCGGCCAGTTCCTCGTAGGAGCGCTCCTTCTGCAGCACCGCCATGGAGCCGAGCGTGGCCGTGGCGGCTTCCAGCTCATCCGACACGAAGCCGGTCGTCACCACGATCGGCAGCGAAGGATTGAGGGCGCGCACCGCTTGCGCCAGCTCCGCCCCGTTCATGTTGGGCATGTTGAAGTCGGTGACCAGCACCTGGAAGCGGCGAGGGTCCTGCCTGACCACGGCCAGGAATTCTTCCGGGGAGGCATACGCGGTGACGCTGAAACCCGCCTTGATCAGCAGCTGCTCCACCATCATCAGGACGATGGGATCGTCGTCCACATAGGCCACCGCCTCGCCATGGCCCGGCCGCAGCGCCTGCTGCAGCGCTTCGACCTTGACCGGCCCGTGGGCCTCGACCACTGGCAGGTAGACCATGAAGCAGGTGCCGACGCCTTCCGTGGAGCGGACATCGATGGCGCCACTGTGGACGTCCACGATGCCGTGCAGCATGTGCAGGCCAAGCCCGGTGCCCTGGCCCCGCGGCTTGGTGGTGAAAAAGGGCTCGAACAGCCGCGCCTTCACGGATTCGGGCATTCCGGCGCCATTGTCCTCCACGCACAGTTCGGCGTACTGGGTGGGCGCGAGCTGGCCCACGGTGCACACACGCGGCGTGTGCACCGTGACGCAGCGCAGACGGATGCGGATGACGCCCTGGCTGCCCGCCATCGCCTGCCACGCGTTGGTGCACAGGTTCAGCACCAGTTGCTGCATCTCCGACGGGCTCACCGTGGCGACGCAGGTCTCGTCGCCCAGGTCCACCTCCAGGCGCACGGAGGAGGGCAAGGTGGCCTTGAGCAGGTCCACGGCTTCATGCACGAGCGGCTGCAGCGGCTGACGGCTGAATTCCTCGCCCCCGCCGCGGGCAAACGCGAGGATGCGCTGCACGAGTTCACGCGCGCGCGAGCCGGCGCGGCGGATCTGGTCCATGTGCTCACGCAGCGGCGAATCGGCCGGTGCTTCATCGGCGACCATGCCGGCATGCCCAAGGATGGCGGCCAGGATGTTGTTGAAGTCATGCGCGATGCCGCCCGCCAGCGTCCCCAGGCTCTCCATGCGCTGGGCGCGCAGCAGCTTTTCTTCCAGCTGCTGGCGCGCCGCCTCGTCAGCCTTGCGCGTGGTGATGTCGATCAGCAGGACGATGGCGCCTTCCCGGCAGGGAAAAGCGCGGAACTCGAACCATTTGCCGAGTCGATCGATGTAGTCCTCGAAAGCATAGGGCTTGCCCGCCAGCAGCGCCGAGCGCGCCTCGGTGCTCAAGCGCCGCGTGGCGGTGCTGGGGAAGCACTCCTCATAGGGCCGCCCGAGCAACACATGGCGCGAGCGTTCAGTGGCCCGCTCGAACGCGGTGTTCACGAACTCCACGATGCCGTCGCGACGCAGCAGGATGAGCGCGTCCGTCAGGTACTCCAGCGCAGCCTGCAACTTGTCGCTGAGCGCGCGGTCGCCGGCAATGGCCTGGCTCGACGCCGAGGCCGCCAGATAAGCCTGGACGGTCTGCGTTGCGGTGCGAAAGGCGCGGACCTCGTCGCGCGAGAGCGCGCGGTGCTGGTCGGCCATCACGCGCAGCTGCGCCTCGGCCAGGTCCCATTGCACATCCAGCGCCGCCAGGACTTCAGGGGCTGCGCCGTGACCTTGGGCCACGACCTGCCCATCCCAGACCAGGTCGCAGGCTTGCGCGCCGCAAGCCTGGGCCACCGTGTCGAGCAAAGCCGTAAGAACGCTAGGGTCGCCTGGTACGACGCGCGCCTGCATGAGAGCCCCCTTTCGCGGAGGTCGATGTGCCGTGTGGGCGACTGTCGCCAATGTACGCCGTTCAGAAGGCCATGGGCCCGTCTGCATGAACTTGCGACACGGATTGCGCGTCGTGCACCGTGAGAACGGGACGCCACACAGCAAGAGTGGGAGGGAGGGGAGGGCCGCCTGTCGGAAGGGCGACGCTCAACTGTCGCCGCGGCAGGCATGTGACGACGCCGCTGCATGCCGCTCGGGTCGAGCGGCATGGCGGGCGACATGCTGCGTCCGGTGCATCGGTCGGATGGACCGAGCGGCGGGGCAGGGGTTGTAGCCCCGTCGCGGACGCTGCACGCGCCCGGCCCCAGTGGCCCAGGGCCATGGCACTTGAACAGACGTCCGGCTGTCACGACCTGTCGCCCACCCCATGGCAGGGGCGAGCGGACAGGAACACGAGCCGCTTACTTGCCCGTGGCGGGCGTGGTCGTGGTGCTCGACTTGGGCGCTGCCTTCTTTGCGGCCGGCTTGGTAGCCGCAGCCGGCTTGGTGGCCGTAGCGGCGGCCGCCGCGTCGGCTTCCTTGGAGGCGGCAGTGGAGCCACCCTGCACGCCCAGGCGCCCGCCGGTGCCCAGGCCGCCCTTGACCTGCTGCGCCTTGTAGTTGCGCAGGGCCTTGACCATCTGGTTGAAAGAGTCGGCAAAGGCTGCCGTCACCACCTTGCCGGCCGGTGTCTTGGCATAGGCGCCAGCACCTGCCGCGGTGTTGCCGAAGAGGCCACCGCCCAGCACGCCAAAGTCAAAGTTCTTGGCCGTGCCTTCGGCAGCGGAGATCTGCACGCCAGAGCGGTTGTCCACCAGCAGCAGCGTGGTGGAGGCTTCGTTCTGGCTCACGCTGCCGGCCACGGCGGTGATGATGCCCAGGGCGCCAGTGCCGATGCCGCCGCCACCGCCGCCGGTCTTGCCGGAGAACTGCACTTCGGGGCTGAGCGTGTAGTCGGCGGCCACGATCTGGCCCTGGCCGAAGTTGCTGCCGGCGCGGGTTTCGCCCGACTGCATCAGGGCACGTTCACGTTCCATGTTGGCGAAAGCCTTGCCGCGCTCCACCACCACGAAGCAGTTGCTCTGCTGCACCATCAGTCGGATGACCGGCAGCGTCGAGCCCAGCTGGCGCTCGCGCATCTGGGACCACCACGGGGCCTGCGGGTCTTCATACAGCGACAGGGTGCCCAGGGACTCGTCGCAGTGCTCCAGCTTGGAGTTCTGGTTCTCGGCAGTGGCACCGCCGGCGGCGCCAGAGACCGTGCCCTTGTTCTCGCCCATGGTGGGCGCCGTCGCCAGGCAGCCGGCCAGAAGCAGCGGGGACAACAACAGGGCGGGCTTCAGCACCGAGCGGGCGAGCGGAGCAAGGACTGCAGACATGGGTTTTCTCCAGATGATTCTCAGGGAACAGGCGGGAAGGCCGGATCGGGCATTGCCCGCCAGGCCGCGGTGAATGGAATGAGGGAATCAGGGCGCCGGCGTGGCCGGGGCCACACCGTAATAGCCGCCTACGGGCTGGCCATGCGGGTTGCCGATCCACAAGCTGGTGCCGAAGACGTCGGCACAGCCGCCCCAGGCGACCTCGGTGCCCTTGGGCTCCTTGTTGCCGGTCTGGGCGTACAGGGTGATGGTGCTGTCGGACGGGCCGATGGTGTAGCAGACCCGGGCCCAGACTGCGCGCGGCGCATCGGTGAGGACGGCGGCCGAGGACTCGTTGATGCCGTCGGAGGCCTTGACGACCCACTTGGTCCCCCGGGTGGGGCCCGGGTTGTAGGTAAAGACGTATGGCACCTGGGCCAGTACCCCTCCGGTCACGGCCATCAGCAGTGCCGCCACCCACCCGCGAGAGTTCATACGCATGGTCTTTGTGCCCGAATGCTTTTAGTTGCAAAGAAGTTTAGGCAGGGGTGAGGGAAAAGCTTTAGGCCAAAGGTCACACGGATGCGTGCCTGGGTATTGCCTGTGGCGGTGGTGCGACGCTTCATCGGCATGGCCGTGCGAGTGACGCCTGCGTTCTTGCGCGAAGACTAGGGGTAAACGCGTAGCGACAGCGAAGCCGAGCGCACTCACCCGTTCAGCGCCACTGAGGACCTGTCCGCCAGTCGCCCGGTGGACTCTCAGCCAAGCTTGTAGTGAGGCGCCGCCGCCCCGAGATGGAGAGGCCGCCGCTTGATGAATTGATGGAGTGCCATGTCTGCCTTGTTTTCCCCCTTCACGCTCAAAAGCGTTCAGCTTCGCAACCGCATCGCGGTGCCTCCCATGTGTCAGTACAGCGCCGTGGATGGCCTGGTGAACGACTGGCACAAGGCGCACTACGCCGGGCTTGCACGCGGAGGTTCAGGTCTTGTGATCGTGGAGGCGACCGGCGTGCTGCCCGAAGGCCGCATCACGCCGGCATGTCTGGGCCTCTGGAGTGACGCCCATGCGCGTGGCCTGGCCGAGGTTGCCACGGCGATCAAGTCGGCTGGCGCTGTCGCGGGTATCCAGATTGGCCATGCAGGCCGCAAAGCCAGCGCCAACCGCCCCTGGGAGGGCGACGATCACATTCCCGCTGGCGACAGCCGGGCCTGGACAACCCTGTCGCCCTCGGCAGTCGCCTTTGGCAGACAGCTGCCGCGCGTGCCGCAGGCCATGACCCTGGACGACATCGTGCGGGTGAAGGAGGCCTTCGTGGCCGCCGCCCGCCGGGCCCGCGACGCGGGCTTCCAGTGGCTGGAACTTCATTTTGCGCACGGCTACCTGGCTCAGAGTTTCTTCTCGGTCCATGCCAACCAGCGCACCGATGCCTATGGCGGCAGCGCCGCTAACCGTGGGCGGTTCCTGCTGGAAACCCTGCAGGCGGTGCGCGAGGTGTGGCCGGAGTCGCTGCCGCTGACCGCACGGTTCGGTGTGATCGAATTTGATGGGCGGGACGAAGAGACGCTGGCCGAAGCGATTGGCCTCACGCGCGAGATGAAGGCGTCCGGCCTGGATCTGCTGAACGTCAGCGTCGGTTTTTCCACGCCAGACGCCAACATCCCGTGGGGCCCTGCGTTCCTGGGCCCCATTGCCGAGCGCGTCAAGCGCGAAGCCGGCCTGCCGGTGGCGTCCTCATGGGGCATCGACACCGCTGAACTGGCCGAGCATGCGGTCGCCTCCGGCCAGATGGATCTGGTGATGGTCGGCCGGGCGCAGCTGGCCAACCCGCACTGGGCCAACCAGACCGCCATGAAGCTCAAGGTGCAGCGCCCCTCCTGGGTGCTGCCGGCGCCTTACGCCCATTGGCTGGAACGCTATCAGGTGGCGTCCGCTTGATCGCCTGGGGGCGATGTTCTCTCACCATCAGTAGGTGATCGTGACGGTGACGGTGTCCGAATAGTCTCCGGGCACCGCATTGGCCACGCTGGGCAGGCGGCCGTGGACGGTGAGCGACTGAACGCTGCCCGAGCCGGTGCCGGTATAGACGCTGCTGTTGGTGCCGTTGCCCCACACCTGGCTGTGAGCGGCATCCAGGTAGAGCTGGTAGGCAAGCGTGTTGTTGCCGCTCTTCATGGCCCGCGCGCCGAAGGCGTTCGGACTGCCCGCGTTGGCGCCAGCACTCAAGGCCACGGCATACGGCGTGGTGCGTGTGCAGGTGACCGAGACATTGGCGCTGGCATCGATCGGACCACTGCTTTGCAGCGGGTCGATGGCGTTGCCAAACGACAGGGTGCTGCCAGACACATTGCAGGACACGATGATGGTGGCGCCAACCTCCAGGGTGCTGCTGGCCGTGCTGGGCGCCGCGACCGCGCCCCAGGGCAGCAGCGCAGCCAAGGACAGGGCTGCGGCAATCAGACAGTGGCGCGTTGTGAACCGCGTGGCGGAGGAGGTCATGAGACTGAAGACTTGTTACTTCTGTCCTGACACCCAGACCTGGGCTGCTAGGCATTTGCTTGATCGATGACAGGCATTGGACCGCAGACCTACGCCGGTCGCCATGCCGCATCTCACGTTTGAGGCACCCACTTTAGAGGGACCCCTTCAAACGTGTGAAAGTTTGCGACGCAGCGGGGTATCCGTCAAAGCCCTACGCCTGTAGGTGATTGCTGTACACCGATTGACGGCATTGCCGATCGCAAGCGTTACAAACAGCTTGCATTTACGCGCACGCGCCTCTAGCCTGCGCGTGGGCACACAGGATCCTTCAGAGATCACGACGGTGCTCTGCATTCACGGCCGGCGAAGTTTTGGCTGTGATGCAGAGATGCCTGGCCCACGCGAATGCAGTGGTTGGCCTGTCGAGCATCACCACCAGCGACTGCAAGGGATGGACCAACCCGGGTCTGGCCGACCCGACTCATGGCATATGCGTTGGTTTTCGCTTGGTATGCGGGCGGCTTGTGCGGCCGCTGCGGCAACGATGCCGCTGGCTTGGGCGGGTACGGTGAATGGCGCCATGGGGTCGTCCGTGGTGGTCATCAGCGCCTGCACGGTCTCCGGCAGCACCCTGAACTTCGGCAATGCACTGAATCCGGTCAATGCCGGCGCGGCGGTCGACGCCATTTCCACGCTCACCGTGCAATGCACGGCCACAACGCCTTTCAGTCTGTCGCTCAATGCCGGTGCCAATGCGGGCGGCAGCACCGATTTCACTGGACGGGTCCTCAAGAGCGGCAGCTATTCGCTCCCCTACCAGCTTTATGTCGACAGCGGCCGTACCTCGATCTGGGGCAATGGCACTGGCAGCGCCACCTACAACAGCCAGGGCACCGGTAATCCACAGAGTGTGCTGATCTATGGCCGACTGCCGTCATTGACCGGCGCGCCGCCCGGCGTCTACACGGACACCGTCACGGTGACGATCAGCTACTGAAGGGGAGTCCGGCCGTGCGCCGAGCAGCGCGCGCGCCTGTCCGACACAAGTCCTGCAAGGAGGAGAGTGCATGACAAGAGCTCAGTACATGACCCGCAGGGCCCCGGTGAGACGGCTTGCCGCCTGGTCCGCGGGTCTGTGGCTTTGGGCGGCGGCCGCCAGCGCCTGGGCGGCTGACGTGACCCTGATGCCGGTCAACGTGCACCTGGACCGCCAGAACGACCGGGCCACCGTGCAGGTGCTGAACAACGGCAAGGAAGTGGTGGTCATGCAGGCGGAGGCCATTGCATGGACGCGCCAGGCCGGTCAGGACATCGACGCGCCCACGCAGGAACTCCTCGTCAATCCGCCCATCTTCACCTTGCAGCCCGGCCAGACCCAGGTCCTGCGCGTGGGCCTGCGGCGCACACCTGATCTGCAGCAGGAAGCCACCTACCGCATGGTGCTGCGCGAAGTGCCGGTGGCGCGGGCGAGCGAGAACCGCGTGTCGGGCCAGGTGCGGGTACTGGTGGCGCTGCGCGTGCCCGTGTATGTGGCGCCAGCGCAGGTCAGGCGGGAGCAGAACTGGCAGGTCCAGCGCGCGCCCAGCGGCGAGACGGTGGCCACGGTGGCCAACAACGGCAACGTGCATCTGAAGGTGAGCGAGCTTCGCCTGACAGGCGCCTCCGGCGACAGCAAGGTGCTCGCGGTGTCTGGCACGCACAGTGTGATCTTTCCGGGAGAGCAGCGGACCTTCCGCATTGCCACGCCCGCCAACCCCACCGGCACGCTCCAGGTCATGACAGACCAGGGCCTGCAGCATGTGGCGCTGGGCAACACGCCGCAGTAATTGGTGTGGGGCCGTGCTGGCCGCGCCGCTGTCTGCGGCGGGCCAGACCTCGGCCGGCGAACTCCAGGAGACGCTGGAGCGCCTGGCGGCCGAGCGTGCCGCTGCCCCGCCGCGTTTCGGCGAGACCTTGCTGCTGGGCCTGCGGATCAACGGGGAGCCGCGGCCCCAGACGGTGCGGGCCGTGCGGGTGCAGGAAGGTCTGGCGATGCCTCAAACCTTGTGGGAAGAGCTCAAGCTGCGGCCGCCCAGGTTGCCGCCGCGCATGATCGACAACGAGCTTCACCTCATTTTGAGCGACGCACCAGGCGAGCCAGTGCGCTGGCGCATCGAGGGGTTGAGCCAGACCTTGGAGATCGAGGCACCGCCCCAGGCCTTCAGCGACCAGACGCTGGAACTGGACCGCGCGGCTTCGCACGTCACGCTGCCGGCGCAATGGGGTTGGTTCGGCAATTACGACCTGCAATGGCAGCGCCGTGTGGGCGGCCAGGGCTCTCTGGACGGGATCGCCGAGATCGGCATGCTCACGGGCGCAGGCGACCTGAACCACCAGATGCTCTACCGCAGTGATGGCGGGTTCACCCGGCTGGACTCCCGCTGGACCATGGACCGCCCGGAGCAGATGGCGTCGCTCCGGCTGGGCGACACCATCACGCAGGCCGGCAGCTGGGGCCGGGCCCTGCGCCTGGGAGGCGTCCAGTGGGCCACGGATTTCAGCCTGCGCCCTGGCTTCCTCAGTTTTCCGCTGCCCACGCTCAAGGGAGAAGCCGCGCTGCCGTCCACCGTGGATGTCTTTGTCAACAATAGCCAGCGCCTGCAGGGGCGCGTGCAGCCCGGCCCTTTCGACATCACGGACCTGCCGCTCGTGACCGGGCAGGGGGAGATCCGTACCGTGGTGAAGGACCTGCTCGGCCGTGAGCAGGTCGTCGTGCAGCCCTACTACATCAGTCCGGCGTTGCTCAAGCCGGGGCTGGATGCCTATAGCCTGGAGCTGGGATGGCTGCGGGACAACTATGGCACCGACAGCAACCGCTATGGACGGGCGCTGGGCCAGTGGACCTGGCGCCGAGGCGTGAATGAGCGTTTCACTGCCGAAGGACGCGGCGAGCTCGCGGCGGACCAGCAGACGGTCGGCCTCTCCGGCCTGTGGCTTCTGCAGGACTGGGGCACGCTCAACCTCTCCGCGGCCGGCAGCCGCAGCAACGACGAGGCGGCCCGCCAGGGCTGGCTGGGCACGGTGGGCCTGGAGCGACAGGGCCATGGATGGAGCGGAGCGGTCGAGGTCCGCCGCGCTTCGGCCGGTTTCGTGCAGATGGGGCAGCCGGTCTCGCCGCGCTGGAGCGGGTCGGCCACGGTCGGAACACAGTGGCAGGGATGGGGTGTGGGCCTGGGGCTGGTCTACCAGGGCGAGGCACAACGCCCCGTTGCAGACGGCTCGGTATCGACCGCAACGAAGCTTTGGAGCTTGAATGCCGGTCGGGGGCTTGGCCGGTGGGGCTATGTCGGCCTGTCCGTGCTCAAGGCCGGCAATGGCGGCGGCACGGCGATGTCACTCTTCTGGACCCTGCCCATCGGCGACCACCAGAGCGTCTCCACCAGCTGGCAGGCGCAGCGGGGTGGGGGTCAAGGCACGCAGGGCCAGTGGCAGGTGCAGTTCCAGGACAACCCACCCCCTGGCGAGGGGCTGGGCTACCAGGTGCTGGCGGAGTCCAGCGGGCGACGACAGCTGCAGGCGCAGTGGCAGGACCGTCACGTGGCGCTCAATGGCGGGGTGTCGCGCCTGCAGGGGCGGACGGATGTGCGTATCGGGGCCAGCGGCGGCCTGGCCTGGCTGGACGGCAGCGCCTATGCCGGGCGCCGCGTGGACGGCGGTTTTGCGGTGGTGGAGGTGGCGGACCAGCCCAATGTGCGCGTCACCCATGACAACCAGGTGGTGGCTCGTACGGATGCCTCCGGGCGGGCCTTCCTGCCGACGCTGCGGGGTTACCAGGTCAACCGCGTCGGGGTGGTGGCGGACGACCTGCCATTGGATGCCGACATCGAATCGCTGGACATGCAGGTGACGCCGGCGGCCCGCCGGGCGTCACTGATCCGGTTCCCGATTGCCGTCCACCGCACGGCCACCTTCAAGCTCGTGGACGAGCATGGCCAACCGGTGCCGCCAGGCGCGGAGCTGCGGCCCATCGGTCAGATGAGGAGCTTTCCCGTTGGCCTGGAGGGGCGGGCGTTCGTGGCGGGCCTCGGTGCCGCGCCCGGCGCCCATCGCATCGAGGTGCGATGGCCAGGGGGGCACTGCGAGGCCTCGCTGGTCCTGCCCGGCGGCGACCAGGAGTTGCCCGAATTGGGCACGATCCCCTGCCTGCCGGCCGACGCCGCGACGACAACTTCAAGGAACCCGCCATGACGCTGACATGTCTGGACCCGCAGGCGATGAGCCTGCCATTGCTTGACGCCAGTACCGCCTCAGGCGTCCGCCCCGCAGGCTGCTGGCGGCTGGCACCTTTGTGCCGGATCGTCGTCGCCTTGATCGCACTGGCCTGGGGCGGACAGGCTCGGGCACTGTGTCTGCCCGCGGCGTGCTCCTGCTCGGTGGTGGTGACCAACATTGTTTTTGCGGCTTACAACCCGCTGGCGTTTGGCAACACCGACTCGTCGGGCACGATCAAGGTGACCTGCGGCGGTGTAGCCGGGCTCCTGGTGCCGTTTACCGTCGATCTGGGCAAGGGCGGCGGCGGCAGTTTTGCGGCGCGCCGGCTGTCCTCCGGGGCCAACACGCTCTCCTACAACCTGTACGGCGACAGCAACTACACCACCATCTGGGGCGACGGGACGCTCTCCACGGTCCGGGGTTCCGGCTCTGTCCTCCTGGATGTCCTCGGCTTGACTCCGGGGCAGGTGTTCACGGTGTATGGCCGCATCCCAGGGCGCCAGCTGACCGTGCCGCCGGGCACGTACACCGACAGCGTGACGATCACGGTGACCTATCAATAGAGGCTGATCTGCCATGGGTCGCCAGAACACGAACTTCGTGGAACACGAACTTCGTGTACTATGGCGGCGTGAAGAACGTGACCGTCACCATGGAAGACAGCGTCGCCGAATGGGCGCGGCTGGAGGCTGCGCGGCGCAACACCAGCGTCTCCAGGCTGGTGGGTGAACTGCTCGCGGAGAAGATGCGGTCGGACGATGCCTATGAGCGGGCGTTGCAGGACTGGCTTCATCGCGAACGCACCTGGGCTTCCGCCGACGGCACCTATCCCGGCCGGGAGCTGCCGTGACGACCGATCTGCCCGGCGTGAAGCTGACCGGCCCGGTCTTCGTGGACACCTCGGTGCTGATCCAGAGCGAGGACGGCGCCCTCCCGGAGCGCCGGGAGCAGGTCATGCGCTGGCTGCGGGTGCTGTGGCAATTGCGCCTGGGGCGCGTCTCCAGCCAGGTGCTCAATGAGTTCTACCGCACCATCACCGCCCGCATCGAGCCACCCATGCCCAGCGGCGACGCGCGGGCGGAAGTCCGCCGCTACCAGCGCTGGGCGCCCTGGGCGATCGACCATGCCACCGTTGAATCCGCCTGGTCCCTCGAAAGCCGCTTCAACCTGCCGTATGCCGACGCGCTGATCGTCGCCGCGGCCAAGGTGCAGGGCTGTGAGCTGCTGCTGAGCCTCACCCTGCCGCATCATCAGCTGTTTGACAGCGTCGCCGTCCTCAATCCCCTGCTGGCCGCCCCGGAAGCCGTGCCGGCATCGACCTCCTCCGAGCGTTCCGCATGAGTGCCACCCTCACCCGCGCCCTTGAGCAACTGCGTGAAGACGTCCGCGCCTTGCATGCCTACCAGGTGCACAGCGCCGCCGGGCTGCTCAAGCTCGATGCGATGGAGAACCCGTACCGGTTGCCCGAGGCCCTGCAGCAGGCGCTCGGCGAGCGGCTGGGGCGCGTGGCCATCAACCGCTATCCGGGCGAGCGCACGGCGGACCTGGCCAAGGCACTGGCCGCGCATGCGGGCATGCCGGCGGACAAGGCGCTGATGCTGGGCAATGGGTCGGATGAACTGATTTCCCTGCTGTCCCTGGCGGTGGCCAAGCCCGGCGCCACGGTGATGGCACCGCTGCCCGGCTTCGTGATGTATGAGCTGTCAGCCCGCTACCTGGGGCTGAAGTTCGTCGGCGTGCCGCTGACCGAGCGCTTTGAGCTGGACGAGCCCGCCATGCTGGCCGCCATCCGCCAACACCAGCCGGCCCTGATCTATCTGGCCTATCCGAACAATCCGACCGCCAACCTATGGGATGCCGACGTCATCGAACGGCTGGTGCAGGCCGCCCCGGGGCTGGTGGTGATCGACGAGGCCTACCAGCCATTTGCCTCACGCGACGCCATGGGCCTGATGGACCGCTATGACCACGTGCTGGTCATGCGCACCATGAGCAAGTTCGGGCTGGCGGGCGTGCGCATCGGCTACCTGATGGGACACGCCGAACTGGTGCATCACGTCGACAAGCTGCGCCCGCCCTACAACGTCAGCGTGCTCAATGCCGAGGCCGGTCTGTTTGCCCTGGAGCATGCACATGTCTACGAGCAGCAGGCCGCCGAACTGCGGGCCGAGCGCGATGCGCTGCTGGCGGCGCTGGCGCTCCTGCCGGGGGTCCAGGTCTTTCCCAGCGAGGGCAACATGATCCTCATCCGCGTGCCAGATGCCGCGGCCGTGCACGCCGGGCTCAAGGCCCGCGGTGTGCTGATCAAGAATGTGGCTGGCATGCATCCCTTGCTGGCCGGCTGCGTGAGGCTGACCGTCGGAACGCCGCCGGAGAACCACACCCTGCTGACTGCCTTGCGCGGCGTGCTGGCGGAGCTGCCCCCATCTGTGGCACCCTGAGCACCGTGGTCCCGCCTCTTCTCCCACCGACTTTCCGTTTCTCCCCGACCTCGTTCCTGGAAGCATCATGAGCGCCGAACGCATCGCTGAAGTCCGCCGCGACACCAAGGAAACCCAGATTCGCGTCCGCGTGAACCTGGACGGCACCGGCCAGGCCCGCCTGTCCACCGGCATTGGTTTCTTCGACCACATGCTCGACCAGATCGCCCGTCACGGGCTGATCGACCTGGACATCGAGGCCAAGGGCGACCTGCACATCGACGGCCACCACACCGTGGAAGACGTGGGCATCACGCTGGGCATGGCGGTGGCGCAGGCCATCGGGGACAAGAAGGGCATCACCCGCTACGGCCACAGCTACGTGCCGCTGGACGAAGCGCTGTCCCGCGTGGTGGTGGACTTTTCCGGCCGTCCGGGCCTGGAAATGGATGTGCGCTTCACGGCCGGCGCCATTGGCGCTTTCGACACGCAGCTCACCTACGAGTTCTTCCAGGGCTTCGTCAACCATGCCCTGGTGTCCTTGCATGTGGACAACCTGAAGGGGCACAACGCCCACCATCAGTGCGAGACGATGTTCAAGGCCTTCGGCCGGGCGCTGCGCATGGCCATGACGCTGGACCCTCGCTCGGCGGGCATGATCCCCTCCACCAAGGGGACGCTGTGATGGCCGGCCCCCGGCGTGTGGCCGTGGTGGACTACGGCATGGGCAACCTGCGCTCGGTGTCGCAGGCGGTGCTGCATGCAGCCCAGGGCCAGGGCGTGGAAGTCGTCATCACGTCCCGCCCCGAGGAGGTGCTGGCCGCTGAGCGGGTGGTGCTGCCCGGCCAGGGTGCCATGCGTGATTGCATGCGGGAACTTACCGACTCCGGCCTCAAGGAGGCAGTGCTCCAGGCCGCGGCGAGCAAGCCGCTGATGGGCGTTTGCGTCGGCATGCAGATGCTGCTGGACCACAGCGAGGAACAGGACACCCCGGGCCTTGGCCTGATCCCCGGACGAGTGCGGCGCTTCCAGCTGGAGGGCCGCCTGCAGCCCGATGGCAGCCGTTACAAGGTGCCGCAGATGGGCTGGAACCGCGTGCACCAGCAGCGGGCGCACCCGGTCTGGGGCGAGGTCCCAGACAACAGCTGGTTCTATTTCGTGCACAGCTTCTATGCCAGCACGGAGGATCCTGAACACAGCGTCGGCGACAGCGAGTACGGCTTGCGCTTTACCTGCGCCCTGGCGCGGGATAACATTTTTGCCACGCAGTTCCACCCTGAGAAAAGTGCCGCGTTCGGGCTCGCGCTTTATCGCAACTTCCTGCACTGGAAGCCTTGATCGCTGGGTCCCTGGATCCGCCGATCAATGCCCGCGCTTTTCTCGTCCCACCCCTTTCTTCCACCCTCCACCCGCATTCGGCCATGCTGCTGATCCCCGCGATTGACCTGAAAGACGGCAAGTGCGTCCGCCTCAAGCAAGGCGATATGAACGACTCCACCACCTTCGGCGAAGACCCCGCCGAGATGGCCCGTCGCTGGCTCGATGCCGGCGCGCGGCGCCTGCACCTGGTGGACCTCAATGGCGCTTTTGCCGGCAAGCCGGTCAATGAAGGCGCCATCAAGGCCATCTTGCGGGAGGTCGGTGACGAAATCCCGGTGCAGCTTGGCGGGGGCATTCGTGACCTCGACACCATCGAGCGCTACCTGGACGACGGGCTGTCCTACGTCATCATCGGCACTGCGGCCGTGAAGAACCCGGGCTTTTTGAAGGACGCCGCATCGGCCTTCGGCGGGCACATCATCGTGGGCCTGGACGCCAAGGACGGCAAGGTGGCCACCGATGGCTGGAGCAAGCTCACCGGTCACGAAGTCGTGGACCTGGCGCGCAAGTTCGAGGATTACGGCATCGAAGGCGTCATCTATACCGACATCGGCCGAGACGGCATGCTGACCGGCATCAACATCGACGCGACCGTGCGCCTGGCCCAGGCCCTGAGCATCCCGGTCATCGCCTCCGGCGGTCTGTCCAACCTGAGCGACATCGAGGCGCTGTGCGCTGTCGAGTCCGAAGGGGTGCAAGGCGTGATCTGCGGCCGGGCCATCTACACGGGCGACCTGGACTTCGCCGCCGGCCAGAAGCGGGCCGACGAACTGAACGGGGACTGAGCACTTGCTGGCCAAACGCATCATTCCCTGCCTGGACGTCACTGGCGGCCGGGTCGTCAAGGGCGTCAACTTCCTGGAACTTCGCGACGCCGGCGATCCGGTGGAAATCGCCGCGCGCTACAACGAGCAGGGCGCCGACGAGCTGACCTTCCTGGACATCACCGCCACCAGCGACGGGCGCGACCTGATCCTGCACATCATCGAGGCGGTGGCTGCCCAGGTCTTCATTCCGCTCACGGTGGGCGGCGGCGTGCGTTCGGTGGCGGATGTGCGGCGGCTGCTCAATGCCGGCGCGGACAAGGTCAGCTTCAACTCCGCAGCAGTGGCCGACCCGGAACTGATCCGTGCCGCCTCGGACAAGTACGGCGCGCAGGCCATCGTGGTGGCCATCGACGCCAAGCGCAGGGCCGATGGTGACGGCTGGGACGTCTACACGCATGGTGGCCGCAAGAACACCGGCCTGGATGCGATCGAGTGGGCCGCACGCATGGCCAGCTTCGGTGCGGGAGAGATCCTGCTCACCAGCATGGACCGGGACGGCACGCGCAGCGGGTTCGACCTGGCACTGACGCGCGCGGTGGCCGACACCGTGCCGGTGCCGGTGATCGCCTCCGGCGGCGTGGGCAGCCTGCAGGACCTGGCGGACGGCATCACCCAAGGCGGCGCGGATGCCGTGCTGGCGGCCAGCATCTTCCATTACGGCGAACACACCGTGGGCGAGGCCAAGGCCCTGATGGCTGGTCAAGGCATCGCCATTCGCCAATGAGTGTGACGAAGAGCGGGCCGAAGAGTGGGCCAAACAGCGGGCTGAAAAAGGGCGGGCGGGGAGCTTCGTCCACCAGCGCGCGGGGCGCTGGCGACGCCCGCCAAACGCAACGCGGTGGCGGCACGCACCGTGGGCCGAACGAAGTCCGCATCGTCGGCGGCATCTGGAAGCGTTCCAAGCTGCCGGTGGCCGACCGGCCAGGCCTGCGCCCCACGCCGGACCGTGTCCGTGAAACCCTGTTCAACTGGCTGGGTCAGGACCTGACCGGCTGGCGCGTGCTCGACGCGTTTGCCGGCAGCGGCGCGCTCGGCTTCGAAGCGGCATCACGCGGGGCGGCGCAGGTCACCTTGATCGAAAAAGACCCGGCGCTGGCGGCACAACTGCGCCAGAACCTCAAGCGCCTGGACAAGGAGGGCACCGCGCCCATGAAGATCGAGGTGGCCGATGCCCTGGGCTGGATGGCCCGCGCGGCGCCTGCCAGCGTCGATCTGGTGATGCTGGACCCGCCCTTTGCGCAAGACCTCTTCCTGCCGGCGCTGCGCGCGGCCGCGCCGCTGCTGGCGCCCCAGGGGCTCGTCTACCTGGAAGCTTCGGCCCCCGTGGATCCGCCGCCCGAGCTGGGACTGTCCCTATGGCGCGAAGGGCGTGCCGGGGCGGTGATCTACCGTCTGTTCCAGCGCAACGGATAATCGGGGCTGGCGAGGGCGCGGTCGGGCGTCCTGCCCCCACCATCCCTGTTCCCGTCAGCGCTGCTGACCTTGCTGAAGCCCCGGAGCGCCCCTTGACCTCCCAGACTCTGCTGACCGCCGTCTATCCCGGCACCTTCGACCCGCTGACGCTGGGCCATGAGGACCTGGTGCGTCGGGCCAGTCGCCTGTTCGAGCGTCTCATCCTGGCGGTGGCCGCGGGGCACCACAAGCGCACGATGTTCAGCGTTGAAGAGCGGCTGGAGATGGCGCGACAGGTGGTGGCGGCCTATCCCAATGTGGAGGTCGTTGCCTTCGAGGGGCTGCTGCGCAACTTCGTGCTGGAGCGGGGCGGCAAGGTGGTGGTGCGCGGTCTGCGCGCCGTCTCCGATTTCGAATACGAGTTCCAGATGGCCGGCATGAACCGGCAGCTGATGCCGGATGTGGAGACGGTGTTTCTGACCCCGTCGGACCACTACCAGTTCATTTCCTCGACCTTCGTGCGGGAGATTGCGACGCTGGGCGGTGACGTCAGCAAGTTTGTTTCCCCGCTGGTGCACGAGCGGCTCAAGGAACGTTTGGCGCGGGCGGCGGAGAAGGAATGACGCGTCACGCCCGGCCCCTGTGGGGGCGGTGCGGGATGCCAGGAGTACAGACATGGCCTTGATGATCACCGATGAATGCATCAATTGCGACGTATGCGAGCCGGAGTGCCCCAACCACGCCATTTCCATGGGCGAGGAGTACTACCAGATCGATCCGGGCAAATGCACGGAGTGCGTCGGGCATTTCGACGAGCCCCAGTGCGCGATGCTGTGCCCGGTGGCCTGCATCCCGGTGAACCCGGCCCATGTGGAGAACCGGGAAACGCTCATGCAGAAATACCTGCGGCTGACCGCGGCGCCTGCCTGAGCGACCAGCACTCGCCGTAGGCCGGCGGCGCCGGCCATTGATCTGCCCTCGGCACCCGTCCGGGATGGGTGTCCACCCAGCGCCGCGCCAGCATCCAGCCGCCATGGCTGACGACCAGGGCGCCTCCTGACCAGCCGCAAGCCCGGTCCATCAGTGCCAGCAGGGTTTCACCACCGCCCGGTGCGGCCGTGGCGAAGTCGCTGACCCACTGATCCACATCGGCCTTGGGAATCTCCGCCCAGGGGCGCCCGTCCCAGCTGCCGAAGTCCAGCTCGCTCAGCGCAGCATCCACGTGATGCCGCCATCCCCATCGGCGCAGCCATCGCCCGACGTCCGCGCAGCGGCGCAGGGGCGATGTCCACACCTCATGCGGCAGGCGATGCCGGTGGGCCACCGCCTGGATGCGCCGGGCCAGGCGCTTGGCACGGCGGGCCGGCACTGGGAGGTCGCAGCCCGCGCCGACGCACAGGCCCTGCGCGCCGATGGGGCGAGGGTGGCGCCAGACCAGGAGCTCGGCGGGCATCAGAAGAAGGTGGCCAGGCCGAGGACGGCCAGCAGGGCCGCCACTTCCACCACCTGCTGCGTGGCACCCAGGTTGTCCCCGGTGTAGCCGCCCAGGCGGCGCTCCAGCAGCGACTGCATGTAGAAAGTCAGCCCCGCACCGCTGAGCACCGCGCCAAGCAGCAGCGGCACGTCGTCCGGCAGCCACCAGGCCCAGACGGCCGAGGCCACGACAACCGACCCCAGCGCCACGACAAGGCCGCCGCCACTGATCTGCGTGGCGAGAGGCTTGGCCTTGGCATGGGCGGCGTCACCGGCATAGGGCAGGGCGTGCATCAGCCAGACCGGCGCCGCGCGCGACGCCAGGTGCGACCAGGCCAGGGCCACCAGCGCGAGCGTGGGGTCTGCCTCCGCCAGCGCCACCAGGGTGGCCGCCTTCAGCCCCAGCACGAACACCAGCCCGAGGGCGCCGTAGCTGCCCAGCCGAGAGTCCTTCATGATCTCCAGCGCGCGCTCGCGGCTGACCGCGCCGCCCAGCCCATCGCAGGTGTCGGCCAGGCCGTCTTCGTGGAAGCCGCCGGTGAGCCACGCGCTGGCGGCCATGGCGAGCACCACGGCAACCGTGGCGGGAAACACCAGCAGCGCGGCCCACAGCACCAGGGCCGACCACAGGCCGACGACGGCGCCGACCAAGGGAAAGTAGCGGGCGCTTTGCTGCAGCCAGTCAGGCTGGAATCCCACCCAGCGAGGCACCGGCACACGGGTGAAGAACTGCAGGGCGATCAGGAAGAGGCGCAGATGATGAAGCATGATGCGCGGCGCCCGTGGCGGCCGCGGATGAAACCGGGGACGGCGGCGATGATACGGCGGGTGGCCCCGATGGCGCCGACTGCGCCGGTGGCAGCGGAGCCGCCGCGGTCAGCGTCCTGCGCCCGCGCCCGCCTGCGCGGCCAGCAGGCGCTCATAGGCAATGGCCACATTGGCACAGAAGATCTGCAGCAGTTCCTGGCCCTGTGCGTCGATCGGCTCGGAGAAGCTCATGTAGAGCAGGCTTTCATTGCCGGAGTGCGTGCGGTAGTAGCCGACGAAGCGCTCCCCATCGAACTGGCCCTGGCGGTTCCGCAGCGCGTGGTCAAGGGCGGCGCTGACCTCCGCTGGCAGTTCCCGCACGTTCGCCTCATCAAGCAGCCCTTGGAATTGCCAGGTGGCGGCCAGCACCCGGTAGGGGCCCTGCCCATGTGAAGCTGCATAAGCGGCCATGCGGCTGGCACACAGGCCTTCCGCCTCGTAACCCAGCAGATGGGCCATCTGGGTCAGCAGGGCGGACGCCAGGTGACGCAGGTTGTCCGCGTCATGGATCTGGGTGATGGCGTCGATGGACCGGCGCAGCGCCTGGCGCGCCTGGTCGATGATCATGATGTCCCGGTACGACCGCAAGGACGAGTAGAAGACGGTGATCAGCTTGCGCTTGGTCAGCTCGGTCTTTTCCTTGTAGTCATTGATGTCGTAGGCCTTGATGACCTCTTCTTCCGGCGCATGGCCCGGCTGCCCGGTCCGCAGCACGATGCGCACATGCCGGTTGCCGATGTCCTCCCGGATGAAGCGGGCCAGGTCCAGCCCGGCATGCTCGGATTCCATCACCACGTCCAGCAGCACCAGCGCCACATCGCGCCGGCTTTGCAGCACATCGCGGGCCTCGCCGGCGGTATAGGCGCTCAGGAATTGCAGCCTGCGGCCGGCGAACTCGAAGTCGTCCATGACCAGTTGCGTCACCTGGTGCACCGCTGGATCGTCATCCACGATCATCACCACCCACGGCGCCAGGCTGCGTTGGCGGCTGCTGTCGCCCAGCCCTTCTTCGGGCACTTCATCGGCGAACACGAGATCGGTGCTCATGGAATCCCCCTCCTGCGCGCGTCCGTGGCGCCTCGCTTGCGTCTGCCGTCCATTATGCGGATGGCTCGCCGAAGGCCAAAGCGCCTCGGCCCACCCCCAATGGGGGTGGCCACTGTGGCGGCTCAGTACTCCATCGAGGCGCTGACCGTCACGGTGCGCGGCGTGCCCAGCACCAGGTAGCCGCTGCCGGGGTAGCCGCCGGCGGACGCCCAGTACTGGCGGTTGGCCAGGTTGTCCACGCGGGCACGCAGGGTCCACAGGTGGCCGCGCACGTCCATGGTGTAGCGGGCGCCAGCATCCCAGCGGGCCCAACCGGGGACGTTCCAGGTGTTGACCGCGTTCGCCGCGACATGGCTGGTGGCGACCAGGCGCGCATCCAGCGTGAGGCCCTCCACGCCCGGCACGCTCCATTCGGTGCCCAGGTTCAGCATCTGGCGTGCAACGCCGATCACGCGCTTGCCGTCGGTGCTGGCCGAGCCCGTGCGGCGCTGCTCGGCATCCAGCCAGGTGAAGCCGCCCAGCAGCTTCCAGCCGGCGCAGACTTCGCCGAATGCGGTCAGTTCCACCCCCTGGTGGCGGTCCTGGCCCTCGGCGGTGAAGCTCACGTCCTTGACGATCACCGCGCGCGGCTTGGCGGTGGAGAACAGCGCCACCGTGCCGCCCAGCCGGCCGCCATCCCACTTCAGGCCAACTTCCTTCTGGCGCGAGACATAGGGCGGCAGCACCGTGCCGGCGAGCGCGGTGCCCGCCGTGCTGGCGCTCGCGGTGTCGCCCTGGGTCAGGGCCTCGATGTAGTTGGCATAGGCTGACCAGGACGGGCTGAAACGCCAGACCACGCCGCCCATCGGGCTGCTGCGGCTGCGGTCGTAGGCGGCAGTCTCCGCGCCGGTGTTGTAGGCGAAGGTGCGGACGTCCAGGGTCTGGTGGCGCACGCCCAGCGTGATGCGAAGGCGGTCGTCCAGCATCACCAGCGTGTCGGCCAGCGCCACGCTGCGCAGGTAGGTCTTGCCGGTCGTGGCTGGGTCGGCCAGCGCGTTGTTGACGCTGGTCAGCGCGGGAGCTTGAAAGTCGATCGGGCTGTACAGGTTGGTTTGCAGCAGCGCGTTGCCGGAGGACGGAGAGGTGCCATAGGCGGCCTTCTTGTCCAGCTTGAAGGCGGCGGCGGAGGCCACCAGTTCGTGGCGGACGCCGCCCGTGCGCAGTTGACCGCGCAGGCCGACTTCGCCGGTGTGGACATGGTCCTCACGCGTGTTGTCGAAGCGGTAGGTGGTGCCGGCCCCCGTGGCCGAGTTGGTGACCGTCAGGTTGGCCAGCGAATTGGCCTCGGCGCTGTTGCGGGCGCCCAGCGCGAACCAGGTGGTCCAGTCCTTGGCGCCCAGCCGGTCCAGATCCACTTCGCCGCGGACGGTGCCAAAGGTGTCCCGTTCGTTGGAATAGCTCCAGGGCTGCGCCCAGTTGGACTCGCCGTCCGGCGTCCGCGGGATGCCGGTGATGGCGGCGGTTGCGGCCGTGGACAGGGTCACGTTGGTGCGCGCGCGCTTGAGCTGATGGTCCTGGTAGCCGATGTCGGCGGAGAGCCGCACGTCGCGGCTGCGCCAGTCCATCGCGACGGACGCCATGCCCAGGTCCACGGCTTCCCGGTCCACCGCGGTGTCGCCGTTGCGGCTGGCCACGTTCACACGGATGCCGGTGCTGTTGTCCGGACCAAAGCGGCGGGCCAGGTCCAGCGCGACATAGGTCTGGCCGCCACTGGCGGTGCCGACGGTCAACTGGCTCAGCGGCAAGGAGGGCGCGCGCTTGGGCAGCAGGTTGATGGAGCCGCCGATGCCGTCGCTGTTGGGCGTGGCGCCGTTGAGGAAGGCGGAGGCGCCGCGCAGTACCTCGACGCGTTCGAACAGTTCCGCCGAGATGTACTGGCGCGGCAGCAGGCCGTACAGGCCGTTGTAGGCCACGCTGTCGGAGCCCAGGATGAACCCGCGGATGAAATAGGACTCCTGGAAGTTACCGAAGCCGCGCGCCACGCGGACGGCGGGATCGTTCAGCAGCACATCGCCCACGCTGCGGGCCTGGCTGTTCTGGATCAGTTCATTGGTGTAGGCCGTGGTGTTGAACGGCGTGTCCATGATGTCCTGGGTGCCCAGCAGGCCGACGCGACCGCCGCGGGCCACCTGGCCACCGGCATAGGCCTTGGCCAGCCCCTTGGCGGAGGCGTCCGCGCTGGCCTGGACAACAACGGTCTCCAGCTGCCGCGGTTGAGGCGCACGGCCTGCGGCGCTGGCGGATGCGGCGTCCGCAGGGGCCGGGGCGGATGCAGGTGCGGCGGGCGCCGAGGCGCCGGTCCCCACTCCTTGTGCATACGCGCCTGCGTGAAGGGCGGCAACGAGCGACACCACCAGCACGGTGGGGCGCCAGCCCGGGGTGCGGCCGGCGGCTTCAGCATCGAGCCGGGCGCCTCGGGTCAAGGTGACCGGAGCGCAGCCAACGAAACCGGCAAGGAAAGCGGAGCGGGGGACTGTCATCTTGCGAAATATTCTCAAATAAGAACTTGTCGCATTATTGAGCCGTCTCCCCCGGCGGGCCGGGCTGCGGTCAAGGCCGGACGCAGGGCGTGCGGTGGCCGCGCAAAGTGTCGCGCCGGCCGCGAGGAATCAGCGCCGCAATACCTCGATCGGGGCATCCGGCGAGCGTGGCCGCTCACCGGCGCCGAATTCGTCCCGCAGCAACTGTTCCATGCGCTCCAGCAACGGCGAGCGGTGTGCGTGGCGCCGCGTCATCCACGCCACCTTGCGGCGCAGGGGGGGCAGGGCGACCGGCAACGGCCGCAGGCCGATGCCCGCCAGGGCGTCCAGCGACCAGCGGCTGCTGAGCCCGAGCAGGCCGGTCCCCCGCAGCAGTCTCAAGCTGGCCAGCGCCGTAGCAGCCGCCTCCAGGCGGACCTGCAGGGGCGGCAGCCCCGCTTCCCTCACGAGGCGGTCCAGTTCCAGGCGCATGCGCGTGTCCGGCGGCGGCAGCATCCAGCCTTGGGCGGCCAGATCCTCCAGGCGGAGCTGCGCCTGCTGATGCAGGGGATGTTCTTCGTCCGCCACCACCAGCAACTCGTCCTCGGCCAGCGGCAGCACGTCGATGTCGGCCGCCACCGGCGTGGGCACCGGCGCCAGCACGGCGTCCACTTCGCCGCTATCCAGCGACTGCATCAGGTAGTGCATCAAGCGCTCGGTCAGATGGATGCGGGCGGCCGGGCGCTCGACCAGCATGCGCCGCACCTGGCGCATCAAGCGTTCACTGTCCAGCGATGGGCTGTAGCCGATGCGCAGGATGCCGAGTTCCCCCGTCCGCATCTGGTGCAGCTCCGCCAGCGTGTCGTCCAGTTCGAGGCGGATGCGGCGGGCGCGGTGAAGGAAGGCTTGGCCGGCGTCGGTGAGCACCATGCCCTTGGGGTGGCGGGAGAACAGGGCCAGCCCGGCCAGGGTTTCAAGCCGGGCGATGGCGCGCGTCAGGGCGGGTTGCGTCATGCCCAGCGCTTCGGCGGCGCGCCCGACATGGGCGTGCTCTGCCACGGCCACCAGGTAATCGATGTCGTTGAGGTTCATGACCGAGAGCTCCAATTCACCGGCTGGCTGGCCGCAAGTCGATAACTCTTTTTTATCGGACTGTGCCACACCGTGCATTGTGGGAATGAAGTCGCAGGCGGAGACTGGTTCGAAACAGACCAGGAGACCCCCTTGCACCCGACCGTCCCCCCTGCTGCTCACGCCAGCTTCTGCGCCCCTGAATGGGACATCTGCCGGCACATCCGCCAAGGCGCACGCTTTTGGGGCCATCGCCCGGCCGTGGAGTGCGGCGATGAGACGCTGAGCTTCGCGGGCCTGGACACGGACAGCGACCGGCTCGCCGCTGCCCTGCTGGCGCTTGGCCTGCGGCCGGGCGACCGGGTGGCGGTGCAATCACGCAATGCCGTGGGTCTGGTGGTGCTGGAGACGGCCCTGCTCAAAGCCGGGCTGGTCAAGGTGGCCCTCAATGCCCGGTTCACGGCCGATGAAGTGCTGGATGTAATGAGCACCGCGGCGCCGGCCGTGTTCTGCGCGGGTGACGGCTTCGCCCATGCGCCCGATACCCCCGGCTTTGACTCGGTGCGGCATTTCATCAGCCTGGCGGGCCCGGCGCCGGGTTACCACACCGCCGCAGACCTGATGGCGCAAGCGCCTCAGGGGCCGGTGCATGTGGCCGTCGGCCCCGAGGCGCTGGCGGTGCTGCATTTCTCCTCGGGCTCGACCGGCCGGATCAAGGCAGCCATGCAGACCTACGGCAACCGGATGGCCTGTATCCGGAAAGTGCTGTTCCGCAACGAAGGCGCGCCCAGGCCCGGCGACCGACTGGCGCTGGTGGGGCCCATCACCCATGCCAGCGGCATGCTGATGCAACCGTTCCTGTATGCGGGCGCCACGCTGCATCTGTTCGAGCGCTTCCAGCCCAAGGCGTTCCTGGCTGCGGTGCAGCAGCATCGCATCACGCATGCCTTCATGGTGCCCGCCATGATCCACGCGCTGCTGGAGGAGCCGGATCTGGCGCGCTGTGACCTCTCCAGCCTGCGCCAGCTCACCTACGGCGCGGCCCCGATGGCGCCGGCCCGCATCGAGGAAGCCTGGCGCCGCATTGGGCCGGTGCTTGCCCAGGGCTACGGCCTGAGCGAATCAACCTCCGCCGTGCTGGCGCTGAGCACCCGCGACCATGCCGAGGCGCTGGCCAGCGCACCGCACCGGCTCGCTTCCTGCGGCCGGCCCTATGGCGAGACGGAGGTCAAGGTGGTGAACGCGCAGGGGCATGAGGTCAGCGGTGACGAGATCGGAGAGATCGTCGTGCGCGGCCCTGATGTCTTTGCTGGCTATTGGGAATCGCCGGAGCTGACGGCCGAAGCGGTGGTGGACGGCTGGTTGCGCACGGGTGACCTGGCCCGCGTGGACGAGCAGGGCTTTGTCTACATCGTGGACCGCAAGAAGGACATGCTGGTCTCGGGCGGGTTCAACGTCTATCCGACCGAGGTGGAGGCGGCCTTGTACCGTCATCCCGCCGTCTACGAGGTGTGCGTGATCGGCGTGCCTGACGAGCGATGGGGCGAGGCCGTCAAGGCGGTGGTGGTGCCGCGGCCCGGCATGTCGATCAGCGCCGAGGAACTGATCAGCCACTGCCGGCCGCTGCTGGCCGACTACAAGCGTCCGCGCAGCGTGGACTTCGTCGGCGCCCTGCCCAAGAACCCCAATGGCAAGCTGGCCCGCAAGGCGGTGCGTGAGCCGTTCTGGGCTGGACGCGAGCGGCAGGTGCATTGAGCCGCGCTGCATTCCCTACGTACCGAACCCTTGTTGCATCCACCATGAACCCTGCCGTCCTTTCCACCCCGCCCGTCCAGTGGACCGGCCCTGTCTATGAAGACATCCGCGAGCGCGCCCTGCGCTTCGTGGCCGATGAACTGCTGCCGCTCGAATCGCGGCTGGGCCTGGGGCCTGAGGACCCGCTGCCCCGGTCCGTGCTGCGGGACGTCTGGAAGCGCTCGGCCGCCTTGGGGCTGCTCACCGCCGCAATGCCGCCGGCCCTCGGCGGCCCGGGCTTGAACACAGTGGAGCTCTGCTTGCTCAAGGCGGAGCTCGCCGAGACCGGCGCCCTGCTGGCGCTGCATGTGCTGGGTGAGTTGAGTGGCCCGCCGCGTATTGGCAACCTCATGCCCATCGCGACGCCCTGGCAACGCCAGCGCTTTCTTCAGCCTGTGATGCAGGGCGACAAGGGGGTGTGCTTTGCCATGACGGAGCCGCATTCCGGGTCGGACGCCGCCAGCATCCGCACGAGCGCGGTGCGAGACGGCGACGAGCTGGTCCTCAATGGGCACAAGCACTTCATCAGCGGCAGCCCGTTCGCCGACATCGCAATCGTGATGTGCGTCACCGAGCCGTCGGCCGGGCCCAAGGGCATCAGCGCGGTGTTCGTGGAACTGGACGCACCGGGGGTGCGTATCGACGAGACCTATGTGCCCATGTCGGGCCAGCACATCGATGCCGACATCCTCTTCGAGAACGTGCGCGTGCCGGTGAGCCACGTGATCGGCGAGATGGGCCAGGGCCTGCGCCTGGCGATGGCGCGCGTGAGCCATAACCGCCTGCTGCACACCGCCACCATGATCGGCGTGGCGCGCAAGGTCTACCGGATGTCCGTTCAGCACGCGCGCACGCGGCAGCAGTTCGGTGGCCCCATTGCCCGCTTCCAGGCGATCCAGCACATGCTCGCCGACATGGCGGCGGCGCTGTTCGCCTGCGAGAGCATGATGATGCGCGCCGCCGCCATGGCCGATGCCGGGGACCCGCTGCGGATGGAGGCCTCCGCCTGCAAGCTGTTCATCTCCGAGCGGTGCTTCGAGATCGCGGACCGTGCCGTGCAGATCCATGGCAATGTCGGCGTGACGCACAACCACCCGGTGGAGCTGGCCTTCCGGCAGCTCCGCATGATGCGCATCCTGACCGGCACCAGCGAGATCCAGCGCAACGCCATCGCCAAGGAGATCCTGCAGGACTGACCTACGGTTTTGCAGGACCTTCGCCCAGAGCGGTGCACGAGCATCGCCACACAGGAGACAACGATGCGTCCTTCTTCCTCTGCCGGGCAAGCTTCCGGCGCCCGCCGTCCTGCACGCGCCTGGACGGTCGCCGGGCTGCTGGCCCTGATGATGACGACCAACTTCCTGGACAAGGTGGTGCTGGGGCTGGTGGCCGTGCCGATGATGGCGGAGCTGCACCTCACGCCCACCGAGTTCGGCCTGGTGGGCGGCAGCTTCTACTGGCTGTTCGCCATCGGCGCCGTGCTGGGCGGGCTGGCATCGGACCGCTGGTCGGCCCGCCGTGTGCTGCTGGCCATGGCGCTGGTGTGGGCCGTGATCCAGCTGCCGCTGGCCGTCTCCGGCTCCCTCACGGCCTTCGTGGTGTGCCGGGCCCTTCTAGGGCTGACCGAAGGTCCCGCGTCGCCGGTTGCGACCCATGCGCTGTGCAAGTGGTTCCCGGATCACCAGCGCAGTGTGCCCGTGGCGGTGCTGCACCAGGGCAGTTCGGCCGGCCTGCTGGTCGCCGGCCTCGTCATCCCGCAGGTGACGGCGCACTGGGGCTGGCGGGCCAACTTCGTGCTGCTGACCGTGGTGGGGCTGGTCTGGTGCGCGGCCTGGTGGGTATGGGGTCAGGAAGGGGAAGTGGAAGCGGCTGCGGCATCGGTGGGCCGCGGCAATGCCGATGAGCGCCCGCCCTACCGCCTGCCCTACCGCTTGGTGCTGAGCGACCCGACGGTGCTGGGCAGTTTCGTGACGCATCTGGTGGCGCACTGGGTGCTGGCGGCGTCGCTCACCTGGCTCAGCGGCTACCTGCAACAGGGGCTGGGTTTTTCCCCGATCACCGCGGGCCGCATGTTTGCGCTCTTCATCCTGATCACCGCGCCGGTGAGCCTGGCCCTGGCCTGGATGTCGCAGCGATTGTTGGCTGGCGGCGCCGGCTCGCGTGTGGCGCGCGCCGGTGTCATTGGCGTCTCGCTCATCGTCGCCGGGCTGGCCTCCTGCAGTCTGTTGTGGTGGGAGATGAGCGTCGCGGCGCGCTTCACCATCCTGGCCGTGGCCGGCGGCATGACGCTGACAGTCAATTCCATCGGGCCGGCCCTGCTGGGCGAGGTGGTGCCACGTGCCCAGCGCGGCGGCGTGCTGGCCATTGGCAATGCCGTTGCCTCACTGGGCGGGCTGGGGGCGCCGGTGGTGATGGGGCGGCTGATCGAGCGGGCTGACGTGGCAGCGAAGGGCTATGAACAGGGGTTCTTCGTGGGCGGCATGCTGCTCGTGGCGGGCGGCCTGGTGGCGCTGGTGACCATGCATCCGCAGCGCTCGCTGCGTCGGTTTGCCGAGCGTCGAATGGCCATGCCGGACGCGGCCTGTGGCGCAGGCATCGTTGGCCCGGCGTCCTGAAGCGGGTGGCACGAGACCGCGGTCTTGCGCATCGAGGCCGAGCGCAGAAGACTTGGCCCGCCGCGATATCCGGTTTGACAGCAGCGGTTGCCCCTTGGCCGCTCAAAACACAAAGGTCCCTCCAATGATTCCACGCCTGTGCCGCAGCGGCGCCCTGCGCGCTGCCTTGACGATGACGATGGTGACCACGGCGCTCTGCGGCTACGCCCTTGCAGCGGAGCGAAGCGGCCAGGGCGCCCCGGTGAGCGAACGCCGAAGTGACGCGACGGACGCGACACGTCGGGCGCAGGCCGCGTCAGTCCGGGCGCTGGACTTCAGCGACGAGCAGGCCTTCGAGGATGCTCAGCGCGGCCTGGTGGCCGCACCCAGCGGGCAGATCCGCGATGCCAATGGCCGCGTCGTCTGGGACTTCGAGGCCTTGCCCCTTGGTGCCGATGCGCCGCCGACCGTGCACCCCGGCTTGTGGCGGCAGGCGCGCCTCAATCATCGGGCCGGCTTGTTCAAGGTCACCGAGGGGGTGTGGCAGGTGCGCGGGTTCGACCTGGCCAACATGACAGTGATCCGTGGCGAGACGGGCTGGATCGTCGTGGACCCGCTCACCACCGAGGAAACTGCCGCCGCGGCCTGGGCGTTTGTGCGGCAGCATCTGGGAGAGCGACCGGTCTCGGCCATGATCTTCACCCACTCGCATGTGGACCACTTTGGCGGTGCCCTCGGGGTGCTCAGCGCTGAGGAGGCGGTGCGGCGCCGGGTGCCGGTCGTCGCGCCCGAAGGATTCCTTGCCGAGGCCACCAGCGAGAACGTGCTGGTCGGTCCCGCCATGGCGCGGCGCGCCGGTTATATGTATGGGAGCCAACTGCCTCGCGACGCCAAGGGCGTGGTCGATACCGGACTCGGCGTTGCGGTGGCCAACGGGCATATCGGCATCCTGCCGCCGACCATCACCGTGCGCGACGCTCGCCAGCCCATGACGCTGGACGGTGTGAAGGTCGTCTTCCACAACGTGCCGGGCACCGAGGCACCCGCAGAAATGACGTTCGAACTGCCGGAGCTCAAGGCATTCGGCGCCGCCGAACTGGTATCGCAGACGCTGCACAACCTCTATACCTTGCGAGGTGCCAAGGTGCGTGATGCGCTCGCCTGGTCCCGGTTCATCGACGAAGCCCTGCACGACACGCAAGGTGCCGAGGTCATCTTCCTCCAGCATGGCTGGCCGGTCTGGGGTCGCGAGCGCGTGGCGGCGCTGCTGACCACACAGCGCGATACGTACCGCTATATCCATGACCAGACGGTGCGGCTCATCAATGCCGGCCTGACCGGCGCGGAAATCGCTGACACGCTGACGCTGCCTGCTTCGCTGTCCAAGGTGTGGAGTTCGCGCGGCTACTACGGCACGGTCAGGCACAACGTGCGTGCGGTGTACCAGCAATACATGGGCTGGTTCGACGCCCATCCCGCCAATCTCGATCCCCTGCCGCCCGTGGATGTGGCGCGGCGGTATGTGGCGCTGGCGGGCGGGCCGAAGGCGGCACTGGAGGCTGCGCAGAAGGCCTTTGACGAAGGCGACTACCGATGGGCCGCGGAGCTGCTCAAGCATCTGGTCCTGGCGCGGGCGGACGACGGCGTCGATGCGCAGGCGCGTGAACTGCAGGCGCGCGCGTTCGAGCAACTCGGTTACGCAGCCGAATCCGGCCCCTGGCGCAACTTCTATCTGACCGGCGCGCAGGAGCTTCGCCACGGTCCTGCAACGCGCGCGGGCAGCCGCGGCCTGGTGATGGGCATGCTGGCGCAGACACCGATCGACCAATTCCTGGACGCCATGGCGGCGTCCTTGAACGGCCCTCGGGCGGACGGTGTGGCGCTGGCCGTGGATTTGAACTTCACGGATGCGGCCGGCGCGCAGGAGCAACATAGCCTGTGGGTGGAGAACGCCGTGTTGCATCACCGCCGTGGCCCGTCCGCCGGGCCGCAGCCGCCCTCGGCGACCTTGACGCTGTCCAAGAACGCCTTTCTGCGGCTCTCGACCGGGCAGGCCACGCCATCTGCGCTGATTCGCGGCGGCGAACTGCGCGTGCAAGGCGACTTCGCCGCGCTGCGCCAGCTCTTCGGCCTGCTGGACAAGCCGTCCCCCGGTTTCCCGATCGTCACGCGCTGAAACGGCAGCCGCCAGTTCGGCGACCAGGGCCTCATGGTTTACCCGCGGCATCGTTGACGACCAGGTTGGTACCGATATCATGAATGCGTGGTAACGGTACCAGCCGACGCAGAGCGGTAGACCAGATCCCTGGAGACAACATGCAGATTTCGCTTTCCGCGGCCTCGGGCGCTACGGCCAGCCGCACCCGCTTCGGCGTCCTCGCGATGCTTTTCGTCGTGACGGTACTGAACTATGCGGACCGCGCCACCGTTGGCGTCGCCGGGCCGGTGCTGTCCAAGGAACTGGGCATCAGTTCCGTGCAGATGGGTTTCATTTTTTCCGCCTTCAGCTGGTCCTACGTGGCCGGGCAGTTGCCCGGTGGCTGGTTGCTGGACCGGTTCGGCGCCAAGAAGGTCTACGCCTGGAGCATCCTGCTGTGGTCCTTCTTCACCATGCTGCAGGGCGCCGTGCATTACTTCGACGCCGCCACGGCCGTGATTGCGCTGTTCGCGCTGCGCTTCATGGTGGGGCTGGCGGAGTCGCCGTCATTCCCGGCCAACGGCCGCATGGTGGCCGCCTGGTTCCCCGTCGCGGAGCGGGGGACGGCCTCGGCGATCTTCAACTCTGCCCAGTACTTCGCCACGGTGATGTTCGCGCCCATCATGGCGTGGATCGTTCATGCCATGGGCTGGCAGGACGTGTTCTATTTCATGGGCGCTCTTGGCATCGTGCTGTCGCTGGTGTGGCTGAGGACCATGCACAACAGCCCTCACGAACATCCCAACGTGAGTCAGGCCGAGCGTCAGCACATTGAAGCGGGTGGAGCGCTGCTCTCCGGTCGCGATGCGACGGCGGCAAAGGCAGCGGGCCCCAAGCTGGCCTACCTCAAACAGCTGCTCAGCAACCGCATGCTGCTGGGGGTCTACATCGCCCAGTACTGCGTCAACACGCTGACCTATTTCTTCCTGACCTGGTTCCCGGTCTACCTGGTGAAGGAACGCGGCATGACGGTGCTCAATGCCGGCATCGTCGCCGCCCTGCCGGCCATCTGCGGTTTTGCCGGTGGTGTGCTGGGGGGCGTGGTATCCGATTGGCTGCTGCGCCGCGGACATTCGGTGACCTTCGCCCGCAAGCTGCCCATCGTCATCGGCATGTTGCTCTCGACATCCATGATCGCCTGCAACTATGTCGATGTGCAGTCCATCGTGGTGGCCATCATGGCGCTGGCCTTCTTCGGCAAGGGGCTGGGGGCGCTGGGCTGGGCGGTGGTGTCGGACACGTCGCCGAAGGAAATCGCCGGCCTCAGCGGCGCGCTGTTCAACACCTTCGGCAATATCGCCGGCATCACGACGCCAATCGTGATCGGCTACATCGTCCAGGAAACCCGCTCCTTCAACGGTGCGCTGGTCTTTGTCGGCGCGCATGCCGTCGTGGCCGTGATCAGTTATCTGCTGGTGGTTGGCGAGATCAAGCGCGTGCAACTCAAGGGCTGATCCAGGTCCCTGGAACCGCCGCCGTTCCCTTCAAGACAAGTCCCACCTCCACCGCCCAGCACCAGTGCGCTGGCGCGGCGCAGCGGGAAGCACCCTCAGGACCGCGATCATGAACACCGTCGTCGCCATTTCCCCATTGACCATCCAGATCCATGAGGCGGACAACGTCGCCATCGTGGCCAACGATGGCGGACTGCCTGCCGGCACCGTGCTCCCCGGCGGCCTGATGCTGAAGGACAAGATTCCGCAAGGGCACAAGGTGGCCCTGGTTGATCTGCCGGCCGGGGCGGCCGTGCTGCGCTACAACGTGCCCATCGGCTACGCCGTCGAGGCCATCGAGGCCGGCCGCTGGGTGCACGAGCGTCTGCTGCGCATGCCCGAGGCACGCGAGCTGGAGGGCCTGCCCAAGGCCACGGTGCCCGCCGGGCCCTTGCCCCCGCTGGAGGGCTACACCTTCGAGGGCTACCGCAATCCCGACGGTTCTGTCGGGACGCGCAACATCCTGGCCATCACCACCACCGTGCAATGCGTGGCCGGCGTGGTGGACTTCGCCGTCAAGCGCATCAAGTCGGAGATGCTGCCGCTGTATCCGCACGTCGATGACGTCGTGGGGCTGGAACACACCTATGGCTGCGGCGTTGCCATCGACGCGCCGGACGCCATCATCCCCATCCGCACGCTGCGCCATATCAGCATGAATCCCAACTTCGGGGGCGAAGTGATGGTGGTCAGCCTGGGCTGCGAGAAGCTGCAGCCCGAGCGCCTGTTGCCCCCTGGCGTGATCCCGATCAGCGACGAGCGGGACGAACATGCGGGCCTGGACGTCGTCTGCCTGCAGGACAACGCGCATGTGGGCTTCATGTCGATGGTCGAGTCCATCATGAAGACGGCGCGCAGGCACCTGGAGCGGCTCAACGCGCGCCGGCGTGAGACGGTGCCGGCGTCGGAACTGGTGGTGGGCGTGCAGTGCGGCGGCAGCGATGCCTTCTCAGGTGTGACCGCCAATCCGGCGGTGGGCTTCTGTGCGGACCTGCTGGTGCGCGCAGGTGCCACGGTGATGTTCAGTGAGAACACCGAGGTGCGTGACGGCATTGCGCAGCTGACCTCCCGCGCCGCGACGCCTGAGGTGGCCGACGCCATGATCCGCGAGATGGCCTGGTATGACGCTTACCTGCAGCGAGGCAGCGTGGACCGCAGCGCCAACACGACGCCCGGCAACAAGAAGGGCGGGCTTTCGAACATCGTTGAAAAGGCGATGGGGTCCATCGTCAAGAGCGGCAGCGCGCCGATCAGCGGTGTCCTGTCGCCGGGTGAGCGACTCGACGGCCAGCGCGGGCTCATCTACGCCGCCACACCGGCCAGCGATTTCATTTGCGGCACGCTGCAATTGGCGGCCGGCATGAACCTGCATGTGTTCACCACTGGCCGAGGAACGCCCTACGGCCTCGCCGAGTGCCCGGTCATCAAGGTGGCCACGCGCACGGACCTGGCGCGTCGCTGGCACGACCTCATGGATGTCAACGCCGGCCTGATCGCCGATGGTGAAAAGACCATCGCCGAGATGGGCTGGGAGATGTTCCGCCTGATGCTGGATGTGGCCAGTGGGCGCCGTACCTGGGCCGAGCGCCATCAGCTGCACAACGCGCTGGTGCTGTTCAATCCCGCGCCGGTGACCTGACGCAGCACGTCAACCAGCGGCCTGTCCGGCCCGTTTCCGCGCCTTGGGAGCCGGGCCAGCGACCGCAGGAAACGGCCGGCTGACAAAGCGCGACCCGGCCAGGCCGAAGCGCCAGGGCACGTCCGCTGCTTTCGAGATGCCGATGCGCACGCCGGCCACGATGTCCGCAGCCTGCTGCGGTGGGTGCAGCTCAAACGGCGGCTCGTCGATCGACAGGCCATCGTGCTCCCGTGTGATGCCCAGCGCCTGGGCCACTCGGCCCGGGCCGGCGCACAGGACGCGGTCGTCTTCCACCCCTCGGCGCTCGCGCATCGCCGCCAATCCGTGGGTGGGTTGCAGCGCGCGGATCAACACCCCGGCGCCATGGCCCGCCTCCCGGCACACCAGGTTCATGCACCAGTGAATGCCGTAGGAACGGTAGACATAGACATGCCGCGGCGGGCCGAACATGGACAGGTTGCGCGGACGCGGGCCCCCATGGCTGTGGGAGGCCGGGTCTTCCATGTCGTAGGCCTCGGTTTCGACGATCAGGCCGCCCACGCCGTTCACCAGCAGCAGGGCCCCGATCAGGTCGCGGGCGACCTCGGGGGCATCGGCGTCAAAGTTGATCGATGGAGCTGAAGACATGGGCGCAGAGCTTACTTGGCAAGGCACACGCCCGGGCCGCGGGTCCGCAGCGTCATGGACCGACTCAGACCGCCGCCGTGAATTCGCTCCACAACGGCGGCAGGGTGACCAGCTCACGGTGCACGGGGTCCCAGGCCTGTCCGTTGGCGTCCAGCGTGAGCAGCCGCTGCTGCACCTGCTCGCCGGGCGGGCGGCCAGGCGCAATGTTCTCCAGCACCGCCGCCTGGACGCAGACGCCGGCTCTCCAGCGCAGCAGCAGCGGCAAGTCCGGAGGCACGAAGCCGGACAGCACATCCGCATGGTCTTCCAGATCCAGCCACAACCAGGCGACATGGCCCGGCATGACATCCGTGCACAGCCGCTCGAACAGCGGCCTGAGTCGCTGGCACTTCTGGCACCAGGCCTCGGCGCCAATCACAGCCAGCAGTTCGGCGCCGGGGGCTTCCAGGTGGCGACTCAGCAGGGCCGCCTCGTCCCACACATCAAAACTGGGCATGGTCAGTCCACGGATGCGCCCATGCGCCGGAGCTGCTGGCGCTGGGTGGCTTCGCTGGCGCGCAGGTCCAGCGGATAGTCAGGATGCATCCACGCCAGGGTTTGCGCCGCGACGTGACGCAGGGCCTGCGGCTGCTCCGCGGACGGCGTGAGCCAGGCCCGCAATTGAGGCGCCGTGACGGGCCTGCCCAGCAGCATGCGCATGCCGGCGCCATTCGTCGCCACGCCTGCGAGGGCGGCGACACGCGCCGGGTCGGGCAAGGGGAGGCCCAGGTCGGCGTCCTGGCGGTTGGCATCCAGGGGCGCGTCGAGATCCAGTGGGGGCTCTTCCACCACCAGCCCGGCCTCAATCAGATCGACGCCCGTGAGCGACTGCCAGACCCATCCGGCCCAGCGGGCATGCGCAGGGTCGTTCATGGCCGCGAGCACCAGGTCCAGATGGGCGGGGTCCCCGTGATGCAGCACGGCCTCCAGCGCCAGGCGACGCGGCAGCGTCTGCATGACGGGCCGCAGGCCCGGGTGTCCCACCGGGGCGATACGCGCCAGATGACGAACCCACCGGCGCAATCGGCGTTGCGCCTGATGCCGGTCCCAGCCGCTAGCTCCTTGCAGCACGGCCTGCTGCGCCTCGACACTGCGCCAGAGTTCAGCTGCGCCCACTGGCCCATCAGCTTGCGCCTGCGCAGCTGCAGCCCATCGGCCGATGGCGATGGCGGCTTCCGCCGCGACGGCCACGTCCGGGTCACGGACCAGGGCCGGCAGGGTGTCCTGCTGCGCCTGGCCAGCGCCACGGCAGGCGGCTGCGCGCACATGGGGGCTAGGGTGAGCGGCCCAGCGTTGCCACTGCGGCAGCGGCTCCCGCGCCAGCGCCAAAGCCCTGAGCGCCATCACCAGCTCCACCGGGTCGTCCATGGTCAGGGCGGTTTGCACCCACGTGGCCCGTACAGGCGCAGCAGCGCGCGCCAACGCCGAGAGGGCTCCGCGCAGCAGCAATTCCGGCTGCTGGCCCACCCACTGCATGGCCTTCAGCAGGCCTGGCGTGCGACGGCCCTGGCCCAGGCTCAGCGCCTGCGTCACCGCGACGAAGGCCTCGCCCGGTTTGCGCCACCGCTCCAGCTGGGTCAGCGCCTCCTGCAGGCCGTCCTCGCCGGCAGCCCGCAGGCCTTCCAGATGAGCTTCCAGCTGAAGCTGGAAGCCGGAGACGGCGTCGGGCCGCAGCAGCACGGAGTCCGTTGAGCCATCCAGCTGGCTCCAGTAGAAGGCCGCATCTTCCGCATGACGACGCACCAGCGCCTGGATCGGGCGCGGCGCCAGCACCGGTTGCGTCACGCTTCGGGCTCGCCGCTGAACAGCAGCGTCCATTGCTGGCCGTCGTACAGCGTTGCCCCCTGCATGCCGGCCACGAGCAGCTGGCGGCCGTCCGGCGACACGTCCAGGCGATGGGCATGCACGGAGGTATGCGTCGGCATGGGGTCCTGCTGGGCGCGGTGCGCCGGCACCATGGCGCCGTCCTCCAGCACGAAGCAGCCAGCGGAGTCATTGGCGCAATACAGCCGGCCATTGAACCATGCGGCATCCTGATAGGCCTGCAGATGATCCGCCTGCACCACCCGCTGCCACTGGTCGTCACGGCCCTTCCAGACCGAGCCGCGGATGTCGGTGATGTAGGCCGTGCCGTCCGGGGCGACCGCAACCGTATGCAGGCTCAGGTTAGACGGGAAGGGCATCTGCTTCCAGGCGCCGCCCTTGTATCGCCACACGGTACCGGCGTGTCCGACGGCATAGAGGTCGTCGTCGGCCAGACCCGCCATGTCCAGGAAGGCGCATTCGTCGATGGCGGCTTCCCAGGCTTCCTCATCCGGGCTGCCCAGGTCGGCCGGGACCGGAATGGCCTCGTGCTCACGCCATTCCTGCGGCCCCAGGCGCTCGAAGATGCGGAACGGCGTGCCCAGCGCAAACACCGTGGGCCCCACCCGCACCGTCTTGTAGATGGCGCAGCCGAATTCCTCATAGGCTTCGTCGGTGAGCTTGCGCACCTCGAAGGGGATGCCGTCTTCCTCCCGGCCCTTGTAGGCCTTGGGCTTGTAGGCATAGACCTCAAGCGTTGCGCCCACGGCGACGAATTCCGTCTCGCGCGGCGACCAGGCGCTGCTGAGCTGGCCCGCCACGCTCAGCCGGTTGGCCGGCAGCGAGAAAAAGCGGGATTCCGGCGGCTGGTCCAGCTTGACCGCCAGCAGGCGGATCTCGAAGCCGTCTTCCATGTGGTCGTCGGCGTCCATCTCCTCGAAGAGCAGGAAGCCCAGTCGTCCATCCTCGAAGCCGATGGTGCAGTCACGCACCATGTAGCCGTCCATGAAGCGGCCCCAGGTTTCTTGATTGAATAGCAATGTCGACTCCTTGATCAAACTTCGACGCCCACGGCATCCGAGGCGTCATCCGCCTCCGGCTGATGGCCGGTGCCGTCATGCGGCGTCACCTTGGCATTCTTGCAGTCCGGGCACGGGGCACCGTCGGCTGCCTTGTTGCAGTAGTAGTTGTCCAGCTGTTCCTGCAGGCATTCCTTGCTGCAACCATACATGCGCGACAAGTCACCCAGCAGCAGGTCGCGCGCGGTGGTGTACTTCATTTCCTTCTTGCCCAGCAGCCCCCGCGCCTGGAGCTTTTGCTGGGTCAGGGTGTGCAGCGCGCCGTGCGAGCCCAGATGCTGGTTGTTGCCTTCCACGCAGATCGTGGGCGATTCACGTTCCTTGTAGCCGCTCCAGCACTCACGCGTGGGCACCTTGTCGCGCGACATGGTCTTGAGCTTGCCGTCCTTCCTGTTCTTGGGGTCCGCCGCCCAGGCCTGCTTGGCCGCATCGGCGCGCGGACCGCTGTCGCGGAACATGGCGTCCGGCAGCAGGTGGTGGCCGGTCTGGCCGGGGCAGCAGCCCTTGCCTGCCCATTTCGCGGCGCTACCCTTGCTGAAGGGCACCAGCATGCACTTGCGGGCGCGTAGGCAGGGGTTGGCGGCGGCATAGGCCGCCTGGATGTCCGACATGACGTTGTTGGCCACCCGCGTCTGGTCGTCCTTGCTGAGCTTGCCGAAGTCCTTGAGCTCGTCCTTGTACTTGTCCAGCGTGCCGGCAATCTTGTCGCCGGCTTCCTTCATGCGGCCGACGGCGCCCTTGAGGTCATCCACCGTCTTGCGCATCTCGGCCACTTTGCCGGCGGCATCGCGGGCGGTCATGGCGGCATCAACGGCCGTGATGACCCAGCCCACGATGGGGATCCAGCCCGTCAAGCCCCGGCGCACGGCAAACTTGGCGATCTGCTTGCCGGCGAATTCCATGATCTCCTGTTCCAGCTTCGCGATCACCGTGCCTTCCAGGGATTCACGCACCGAGGCGAGCGTGGTGGAAATGTCCTTGAACTCGCCCCACCATTCCTGGAAGTTGTCCCTGCCGGGCTGCACCAGCAGCGGCCCGCAGTGGTCCAGCACCCAGCTGGAATCCTTGCCCGAATCATTGTGGCGGGCGCGCGCCGCAGGCTTGCCCTTGCCGCGGTGCTGGTGCTCGTTATCTGGCGCGCACTTCTTCTCCATCTCCTTCTTGTCGTTGTTGCACTTGGAGGTCTGCGCGTTGGTGTCCAGGTAATAACTGGCGGGCGTATTGGGTGCGGTGGCCATGACGGGCTCAGGAATGGTTGTGGGTCATCGGGTCGAGATGACGGCACACGTTGAGTCCCTCGACCTTCACGTCGGCGCTCCAGTTCACGAAGTAGGCGTCGCCGGTGATGGTGTGGGTGGCCACGCCCATCGGGAAATTGCGGGTCGCCGGCTCATTGCCGGTGGAATTGGACAGGAAGGACTTGTCCCGCAGCGCCAGGGGTTGGCGGCAGATGAAGACAGTGCTGCTGCCCTTCTTGAGCTGAGCCGCCTTGGCGGTGTTGGTGTAGGGAATCACCACCGGCCCGGCGGCGGGTGCGGGCGGGCTCCAGCAGGGATCGGGGCCGATCACCGCCTTGCCGTCCGCGGACTTGGAGCAGATTTCGTTGCCGTTGGCGTAGACGTGGGTTTCCATGAACTCGGTCGATCCTTCAGGAGGGCAGGGCCCATGCGGGGCGCAGCCCGATGAGCATGGCAGCGCGAACCCCGCGGTCGTCGGACAGGTGCAGCACGGCGTGGCTGGCCGGCAGGCCGGGCCAGCCGGCCGGGCGAAGGGGACGCTGCGCGCGGTGCCACAGGTAGGCCACCGCGGCCGGCCCCAGTGCCGCACCGATCTCGCCCAGCCCGCCGGCCGGGGTGACGTGGGCCAGTTGGGCGCCGCCTTGCATGAGCCGAGTGAAGGCCGTGGCGGATTCGCGCGCATAAAAGGCTTCGCCATTGACGTCACTCAGCCGCAGGCCCAGATCACGCGGGGTGATCCGCGCGGCGTCGCAGGCGGCGCGGACAGCGCCAGTCAGGCCCTCGGCCCGGTTGGGCACCTCTCCCGACCACAGGCCCGCTTCCTGGGCGACGCCAGCGGCGCGAAGCACCACCGGCCCTTCATCGCCGCGCGCAAGCACCAGGGCCGCGGCTGCCTCGCCAGGAAAGAAGCCATCGGCGTTGCCGGGGACCTGCAGCCGCTGCTGCTTGAGCAACTGGTTGATGCGCCGCGCATTGAGCAGGCTGCTGGCACCCGCCACGATCACATGGCGAAGGTCCTTGTGGTCCGCCAGGAGGCGCTGCGCCTGCGTGCACAGCGCGGCAAAGCCTGCCCGTCCGGTGGGCAGGATGGCGCTGCTGTGGTGGAAGGACCAACCGGTCAGCAGGCGGCAGCCGTCGAAGACCTCGCGGCCCCAACTGGCGGTGGTGTGCACCGGTTCGTCGCACAGCAGCAGCAGGGCACATGCATCGGGCGTCCAGGACTGCGTGTCGGCCGGCAGGCCGCGCCGTGCGTCTTCCAGCGCCATCGCGAGCCAGCGCGCCACGCGGGCGGCGCCCCAGGCGTTTTCGCCCGGGAGACGGGCAACCCGAATGGCATCACCGCTGTGAGTTTGGAATTCACTCTCGTGGAAGTGGTCCACGTTGGCCAGCAGCGCCGCAGAGGCAGCGTCCAGGCTCTGGCCCACAGCGCAGCACAGGCCCGCCGAGACGACGCTCAGTGCCAAGGGGGCGCCGCGCGCCGGCGCTGGGTCGGTGGCCGCAGGGACCGCTTGAGGGATCGTGGTCATGAGGCTTCACGCTTCCTGCAGGCCGGCATCTGCCGATTCAGGTGCCGGGTCCGCGCAGCCGGCGCAACCGCCGCCCAGGCGCTGGCGTTCCCACCACACCGGGTCGATGGGGCCGATGGCGACCTGGGAGATTTCCTGGATGCGGCGCCGCAGCGGTACGGACGCACGCCATACGGCGGTGAAGCGTTGCTGTGGCAGGTCGAAGAACAAGGTGTCGACCAGCGCCTGCGGCGCGGCCTGGCTGTAGTCGGTGCGCAGCACGCGCACCTGCATGTCGAGCCGGGGCAGCTTGAACTGCACATCAGCGCGGTCAGGCATGAGGTGATACAGCCGCACGGGCTCGCCGCCGCGCGGATGGGGCATCTGCTGGTCCTGCGGTGCGCACTGGTTGAACTGTTCATCATGGTCGCGCGGGAGCAGGGGGAATACATCCCGCTGCCATGCCTCGTCGAAGGTGCCCGCAAAGCTTCGGCGCGGCATCCAGTGGCGGCCCACACCGCTCAGCGCGGCGGGGCGCAGCGAAGAATCGGGATGCGCCAGAGGCTCATCGGCATACGACAGTTGGGGAGCTGGCTGCCCCGCGAGTTGCTGCAGCGTCTCCGGGCCCGCGTAACCCACCCCCACCGGGTTGGCCTGCAGCGCGTCGCACAGCCGCTGCCCGTCACGCTCGAACCAGCGCGCGCCGCCGAAAGCCAGGCCGGCATGCAGCGGCACGCTCAGGAAGCTCTCCGGCTCGCTGAGGGCAAAGTCATTGGGCGATTGGCCGCCGCCCTGCCACCGCCGCGGGCCGGTCACGCGGATGTGCTTGACCAAGGGGCCGAGCGCAAAGCCGGCCACGAGCTCCGGGACCGCGACGCCGCGGGGCGCATGGGCGCTGGCATCGAACAGCACATCGCAACGCGGCTTGAAGCGGGCAATGTCGGCGCCATAGCGAAGGGGCGATTCGCCCGGAGCGCCGAAGTACTGGTCAGTCATCACCACCGGTTCGGGCGCCAGCGGGCGCGGGCGCTGGCCGGGGCCGGGAATGCTCCAGGTCGCCTTGGTGATGACGATCAGGTGCTCACGCCCGGTCGAATCTGGGGCCACCGTCACTTCGGTGGCCAGTCGGCTGGATGCCACATGGACCTGCATGGCGGGGGCTCAATTCACGTGGACGGAGCCGCCCACGATGCGCTGGGTGGCGGAGGCATGGCTGGTGATGTAGGTGCCGCGCAGCTGGATACGGCCGTCGGCCATGAGCAGGATGCACGCCTCGCCGCAGCGCAGCTCCAGTTCACGGGTGGCGCGGATCACACCGCGCTCACCGTCGACGCGCACTTCCAGCACATCGGCGGGCAGGGCTGCTGCCGGTGCCACTGTCGCTGCCGGTGCCGGTGCTTTCGCGGCCTGCGACGTTTCGGCGGCGGGGCTGGCGGGCTGGTGCTCACCAGTCCAGAGAAGACCCAGAACGATGGCGCTGCCGCCGTCCAGCAGGCTCAGGGCCACGCCTTGACCGAGCTGCTCGTTCGACAGCGGGATCAGGCTGTGCGCCACGGGCCAGGTTCCCAGCCCCGCGATGTCGGCCCTGCCGGGGGCGCCGGGCGCCGGGACGGCCCGGAGAGTACCCAGCACGATCTGCCCTGCGGCCGGCGGCGTCACTGACTGCACACGGCGGCTGAGAAGGTCATCGAGCGAAGAGGCTTGTGCCGTGGCGTGCGGCAGCTTGGCGGTGGGGGCCGCGGCGTCGGGGGCCGCAGCCGGGGGCAGATCCAGCCGGTCCATGCTCAGTTCTCCAGGATCTTCTTGCCCTTGACCGTCACCTCGCCATCGGCCTTGAACGTCTGTTCGCCGGTGGTGCCCACGCTCAGGGAATGGCCGTTGAGGATGATGGTGCCGTCGGACTTCATCGTCAGGCTGGCCTTGCCCACCGTCAGGCGCAGTTCGTCCTTGGCATCCACCGAGAACACCGCGCCGCTGCGGATGCTGTAGTCCTTGCCCACCAGGGTGTTCTTGTACAGGCCGATTTGCGCGGTCTGGTAGGCGCCGACGGTGGTGTTCATCATGGCGCCCACGGACGTCTGGTAGCCCAGCCCGATGGTCAGCGCCTTGCCAAGGCCAATCGTCTCCGCCTTGGCCAGGGCGATGGTTTCGGTCTTGGCCCCGCCGATGGTGACCGAGCGGTTCGCGCCGATCTCGATCGTCTCATTGATGGCCACGTCCTCCGTGCGGTTCATGCCGATGGAGATCTTCTCGTCCAGGTCGACCCGCTCGGTCCGGTTCTGGTGGATGGTGATGGTCTCGTCGAGGTCGACGGTCTCGGTGCGGTTGCCCTTGACCAGCGTGGTCTCGTGGCGGTCGATGGTCTTCGTGCGGTCGCGGCCCACCCAGTGGGTTTCGTCGTTCTCGACCTCGATGTCCTGGTTCTTCTCCGCATGGATCCAGAGCTGCTCGTCGCCCTTCTTGTCCTCGAAGCGGATCGCGTTGGCGTTGCCGTAGCCGCCGCCTTTGGTGGAGCGGGTCAGGAAGCCGCTCTGTGTGGCATTGGCCGGCAGGTCCCACGGCGGCATGTTGTCGCCGTTGTAGGCGCGGCCGATGATGATGGGCTGGTCCGGATCGCCTTCCATGAAGCCGACGATCACTTCCTGCCCGATGCGGGGGATATGGACGCCGCCGAAATTCGCGCCGGCCCAGGGCTGCGACACGCTGACCCAGCAGGAGCTGCGCTCGTCGAGCTGCCCGCGGCGGTCCCAGTGGAACTGGACCTTCACGCGGCCGTAGGCATCGGTGTGGATTTCCTCGCCGGCCGGGCCGGTGACGATGGCGGTCTGGGGGCCAGCCACCGAAGGCTTGGGCGTACGCCGTGCCGGGCGGAACTGCTGTGCCGCCGGCATGCAGTTGAAGCTGCAGGCCAGGTCCGTGCCGCCGGAGCCGGCTTCGCTGGTGGCCTGCGAGAGATGCAGGACGGCGCTGGTGACCAGGTACTGCGCGTTCTGGTCGTCCGTCGGGTGGCGGCTGAGGCTGAGCAGGTGGCCGGTGCGCACGCCTTGCGCGTTGGTGCTGCCCTCGAAGGTCTCGAAGCTGCTTTGCAGTTCGTCCAGCCGGTCCTCCGCATATTGGGAGCCGTCGCCGGTCTGGCGGTAGCCGCCGGGGAAATCGAAGATTTCGCCGTCGGAGAGGTCGTAGTCGCGCTTGCGGGCATGGCTGCTGGCCAGGCCGCTGGTCGGGCGCTTGAAGTCGTAGTCCGTTAGCACGACCTTGCCCGGCTGCACGCATTGCATGCTGGCCCAGCCGGCCACGTGCTCGAGCTGCGGAGGCACCTGGGCGCCACCGCCGTAGTAGGGCAGGGTGTCGCAGCCGGGGGCTGCTTCATGGGCCACGGCGGAATCGCACAGCACCAGTTTGTGGCCGCTCTCGTCGTGGGTGAAGTACCAGTAGATGCCTTCGTTCTCGAGGAGGCGGGCGACGAAGTTGTAGTCGGTTTCCCGGTACTGCACGCAGTAGCGCCAGGTGCGGTAGGGCCGTAGCAGCTTGAACTCGAAGCGCGCGACGGGATGGTCGTCGAACACGGCCTTGACGATGTCCGGCACGCTCATCTCCTGGAAGATGCGGCAGTCGGAGGTGCGGGTCAGCAGCCAGAGCCAGGGCTTGAGCGTCATCTGGTAGACGCAATGGCGGCCCTCGAAGCCGGTGCGCGCAAAGCGCGTCACATAGCCACTGAGCTGCCGGGGGGCATCGTCGCGCAGGGCGATGGTCAGCGCGGCGGGCTTGCCCAGCAGGTCCTGAGCGCGCAAGTCCTTGCGTTCGCTCAGGAGGGTGAGGGTGGTCTCGCCCAGATCACTCAGCGCTTCACGGGACGCACAGGTGTGCACACGCAGCGTGTCATCGGGCAACGAGGTCTTGAGGCGGTAAGGAGTGGGTGCGGGCATGGCAAGGCCGGGTCAACCAGCCCACAGACTAGGGTGGCCCCCTAGAACCGTATATTGTCGAAAGTCATTTTTCGGGTCAGGCCTTGCGTGCGGTTGCCAGGTCAGCCGCGAAACGGCTCACAGCCTCTGCCGCGGTTTGGGGCGCGGTCTGAAGAAGGAAATGCGGGGCGCTGATGTCAACGATCGTTACATCCGGCCGGGTCTGGCGGATTCGCTCGGACGCCGATGGCGGCACGACGCGATCATGCTTGGCGCGCAGGTAAAGGATGGGTACTGCCACGGCGTTGAGCGCGTCGCGGGCATCCACCTTAAGAACCTCTGACAACCTGCGTTGAAGCGTCGTGGGCGGGATGCTCGCGACAGCTGCTCTTAGCAACTCTTCTTGAGACCGCGCCGCTTCATTACACAAGAGCCAACTCAAAACTTTGATGGGTGGCGGCAGGGCGGGCAACAGATCGAGCAGCGGTCGCAGATGGCTCAAGGCGGGACGCGGAGGCCCAACGAATGTTGCACAGAGGATCAATCCCACCAGTCCCGGGGGGCGCGAGGCAGCCAACATGGTGGCAATCGGTCCTGAGAAGGACTCCCCCAGGAGGATGTACTCGCCATCCGTAGGAAGTGCTTTTGAGGCAAACGCCGTCAGTGTGTTGTAGTCGGCAACGGAGGGCGGATAACTGACGATCCGCGTCTCGACCGCTCCGTTCAATGCGGCGGCGAATGGCGCGAATAGTTGCCCGGTGCCGTCCATTCCGGGAAGCAGAACCAAGCGAAGCATGTCCGGGTGTGTTTCAAGCCGCGGCGGGCTGCCAAGAGCCCAGGATGACGGGCATTACAGCACTGAACGGAAGGCGGCCAAATTTCTCGTTGTTCTCGACAGCCCCTGCTTCGAAAGGATCATCAGGTAGCGGTCCACATCAAGCGGTGGGTAGCTCCAACCCGTTGATCAGGTCTTCGTGCCCAAAGACCATCGCGTCGGGAACTGCTTTGTTCATCAGTTCCACCGTCCTTTGCAATTGCAGTGGGTCCAGGTCAGGGCGATTTCTGAGAAGGTTGCGCACCCACTCGTCATGGATCATCGCGGACCACCGCGCCCGAAACCGACCAGAATGCGCCAGCCAAACAAGCAGATCGCGTAGCGGTGCCGGATACAAGACGCATGCATCAAAGATTGCCGTGAATGAAGAGTGCCTCATTCGTAGCCCATTTGCAGCACCTGCGCTTGGGCAGCCAGTTCCTCCATGACGGCCGCGCTGGACTGCTTCTGGGCGGCCTTGTAGGCCATCAAATCGGAAAAGCGCACTCGCCGGTGCTTACCGGTCTTGTGAAACGGTAGCTCGCCCGCCTCTAGAAGCTTGACGAGGTGAGGCCTGGAAACGTTGAGCAGATCGGCCGCTTCCTGGGTGGTGAGCTCGGCATGGATCGGCACCACCCTGACGGCGTTCCCGTCGGCGAGCTCGGACAGGATGTCGACGAGCAGTCGCAGAGCCGACGTCGGCAATTCCACCGCGTGCGCCTCATTTTTCTCGTCAAAGATCTGGATTCGCTGCGTCTCAAGCCGCGTTGACAAGAAGGCGGCCAAAGCGCGTTGGCCTTGGGTTGCGGCCTCAACCTCCCGCGCAATGGGGAGCGAAGCTTCAAAAGAATGCGGCGCGGGCATCGGAAGTCCATTCGGGCGATATGAACGTTGATGCTATTCGAAATAATCGAAAACAACAAGCGCGCGACTCGCATGCACACCGACGGCTCGAATCGGTGGGACTTTCAAATCAATGATTGCGCTGCAGAGTTCGTCTGAATCGCGGTGCGCACGCCCTGGATGTTCTTCGAGCCCGCAATGCCGGACCACTTTCTCGAGGCAATCTTCGAAGGCGTGTTCTTCCGACACCTTCTCCTGGAGCTCAACTTGGAAATGGGCTGCAGCAAAGAAGAAAGCCCGGTGGACACTAGTCTTTCGACCGAGTCCAACGGGCTCTCAAGAGTTTGGTGGCGCTTCAGGGATTCGAACCCCGGACCTGCGGATTATGATTCCGTCGCTCTAACCGGCTGAGCTAAAGCGCCTTGCGAAGAACGCGACTATAGCAAGGTTTTCTACGACAATGCAAGCCCCGCCGAAAAAAGGCGATTGAAACGGCGAGCAGTCCCCTTCATGTTCAGCTTCATCAAGAAAAAACTGGGCTTCGGTTCCGAACCCACGCCGGCGCCGGAAGCGGCGCCCGCCGCGCCTGAGGCCCTGGCACCAGCGTTCAGCCCGGCACCCGAGCCGACCAGCAGTCCTGCGCCATCGCCGGCCCAGGGTCAGGCGGTGCCCCTCAGTCCGCCGGCGCCCGCGGTTCCCAACGTGCCTGTTCCGCCGCCAGTCAGCGGTCCCGCCACTTCACCAGCCGCATCGTCCGCGGCGGCGCCAGCTGTTCCAGCGCCCACGGCTGCGGCGCCTGTGCCGGCCCCCGCACCCTTCGTGCCGCCCGCGCCGACGCTTCGTTCCACTCCGATTTCGGCCCCTGCACCAGCGCCGACGGCAGCGCCGACCTTGGCTCCCGCCCGTGCCCCGGCCCCGGCCCTGGCTCCCACTCCAGCTCCTACTCCCACTCCAGCTCCTACTCCCACTCCAGCTCCTACTCCCACTCCAGCTCCAGCTCCAGCTCCAGCCCGTGCGCCGGTCGCGGCCCCAGCCCCGGCTTATCCCACCGCCGCCGCCCCATCCCCAACGCCCGAACCCGCTCCCCGCAAGAGCTGGATGGACAAGCTCCGCCAAGGGCTGCGTAAAACCGGCTCAAGCATTGCGCAGGTCTTCACCGGCACGCAGATCGACGACGCGCTCTATGAAGAGCTCGAAGCCGCCCTGCTCATGGCCGACGCGGGCGTCAAGGCCACCGAGTTCCTGCTCCAGGACCTCAAGCGCCGCGTCAAGGAGACAAAGGCCACCGATCCGGCCGCCGTGCGCCTGCTCCTGGTCGAGGCCCTGACCGAGTTGCTCAAGCCGCTGCAGCGTCAGCTCGTCATCGGCGAACACAGCCCAACCGTCATGATGGTGGTGGGCGTGAACGGCGCCGGCAAGACCACCAGCATCGGCAAGCTCACCCGCCACCTGGCGGACGCCGAAGCGAACGTGCTGCTAGCCGCCGCGGACACCTTCCGCGCCGCCGCTCGGGAGCAGCTCTCCGTCTGGGCCGACCGCAACCGCGTGCAGATCGTCAGCCAGGAGGGTGGGGACCCCTCTGCGGTCACTTTTGATGCCGTGGTCGCCGGCCGTTCTCGCGGGGCAGACGTGGTGATCGCTGACACCGCTGGCCGCCTGCCGACGCAACTGCACCTGATGGAAGAACTCAAGAAGATCAAGCGCGTGATCGGCAAGGCCCAGGAAGGCGCGCCGCATGAAGTGCTGCTGGTCGTTGATGGCAACACCGGTCAGAACGCCTTGACGCAGGTGAAGGCCTTCGATGAGGCGCTCGGCCTGACCGCCCTGATCGTCACCAAGCTCGACGGCACCGCCAAGGGCGGCGTACTGGCCGCCATCGCGCGCGAGCGCCCCGTGCCGGTCTACTTCATCGGCGTCGGCGAGAAGCTGGAAGACCTCCAGACTTTCGACGCACGCGAATTCGCGCAGGCCTTGCTCGAATAAAGCGCACCCACCAGCGCCACCAGACCAACAAAAAGGGCTCCCTCGGGAGCCCTTTTGCATGGCGCTGTCGCCCGCCCGCCGCCCTGAGGCGGCCTCAGCGGTCAGAACGGCAAGCCGCCGCCGCCACCGCCGCCCATCATGCCTTTCATGCCCTTCACGCCGCCCAGCTTCTTCATCATCTTCATCAGGCCGCCGCCCTTCATCTTCTTCATCATGCCCTGCATCTGGTCGAACTGGTTGAGCAGGCGGTTGACTTCCTGGATCTGCACACCCGCCCCGGCGGCAATGCGGCGCTTGCGGCTGGCCTTGGACTTGCCGTCCATCAGCAGCGAGGGTTGACGCCGCTCCTTGGCGGTCATGGCGTTGAGGATGCCCTCCATGCGCTTCATGTCGCGCTCGGCCTTGTCCATGTCGGCGGCACCCGCCTTGGCGGTCATCTGGGTAGGCAGCTTGTCCATCAGGCCGGACAGGCCGCCCATCTTTTTCATCTGCGAGATCTGGGCCAGGAAGTCATTCAGATCAAAGCCGTCGCCGGACTTGAGCTTCTCGGCGAGCTTTTGCGCCGCCTCGACGTCCACGCCCTTCTGCACTTCCTCGACCAGGGCCACGATGTCGCCCATGCCCAGCACACGGCCGGCATGACGGTCGGCGTCGAAGACTTCCAGCCCGTCGATCTTCTCCGAGACACCGGCAAACTTGATCGGCGCGCCGGTGACCTGACGCACGGACAGCGCCGCGCCGCCGCGGGAATCACCATCGAGCTTGGTCAGCACGATGCCTGTCAGCGGCAAGGCCTCACGGAAAGCCTTGGCGGTGTTGACCGCATCCTGGCCCTGCATCGCATCGACCACAAAGAGCGTTTCCACCGGCTTGAGCGTGGCGTGCAGATCCTTGATCTCCGCCATCAGCGCCTCGTCAATCGCGAGGCGGCCAGCCGTGTCCACCAGCAGGACATCAAAGAAATGCCGGCGCGCGTGATCCAGGGCCGCCAGGGCGATGTCATGCGGCTTTTGGTCCGGCGCCGACGGGAACCACTCAGCGCCGGCCTGTCCGGTCACGGTCTTGAGCTGCTCGATGGCCGCCGGGCGATACACGTCCGCCGAGACCGTCAGCACCTTTTTCTTGCGCTTTTCGATCAGGTGCTTGGCAAGCTTGGCGGTGGTGGTGGTCTTGCCGGCGCCCTGCAAGCCGGCCATCAGGATGATGGCGGGCGGCTGTGCGGCCAGATTGATGTCCGCGATGCCCTCGCCCATGGTGGCGGCCAGTTCCTTGTGGACGATGCCCACCAGCGCCTGGCCGGGGGAGAGCGAGCCCACCACCTCGGCACCCAGGGCCTTTTCCTTGACGCGGGCGATGAAGTCCCGCACCACGGGCAGGGCCACGTCCGCCTCCAGGAGGGCCATGCGCACCTCCCGCAACATGTCCTGCACGTTGTCTTCGGTGATGCGGGCCTGCCCGCGCATCGTCTTGACGAGGCGACTCAGGCGGTCGGTAAGGGTGGATGCCATTGTTCAAACGCCGCATCGACTGCGGCGGGTCTCATTACACTTTGAGGATGATTTTATCGTTCGGATCAGAACAACCCGCCGGCGTCTTGTTGACAGCCCTCAGTGTGACCGGTGCACTGGCCTATGCGCTGGCCGCCGCCTGGGCCACCCGGCGCCCAGGAATCTGGCGTCTGGTGCTGGCGCTGGCCTGGTGCCTGCACCTGGCGGCGCTCATCACGGACGTCGCCGGCATCGGCGCGCCGGCGCCCCCCGGGGCCCTGGTGCACGCGGCCCGCTTCGGCTTCGCCCCGTCGCTGTCCATGACGCTCTGGCTGGTGCTGGGCGTCTACCTGATCGAGAGCCGCTTCCTGCCGCTGCCGTCCGCGCAGCGGCTGCTCAGCGTCCTCGGCCTGCTGGTGATGCTGCTGGCCTGGCTCTTCCCTGGCGAATATCGCCCACAGGCGGGCTCGCCGCTGGCGCCACTGCACTGGGCCATGGGCCTGGCGTCTTACGGGCTGTGCGGCGTGGCCGTCATGCATGCGGTGATGCTGAACCGGGCGGAGCGGCAGATGCGGGCCCAGAAGGGGCAGGGCGCTCCGCTGCTGGCCACCCCGCTGCTGCGCCTGGAGCGGCTGACCTTCCAATTCGTCGGCGCAGGGGTGGTGGTGCTGTCCATCGCCCTGCTGCTGGGCTGGGCCTTCATGCCCTCCTGGCGCTGGGACCACAAGACGCTCTTCGCCGTGCTGGGCTGGATGGTGCTCACCGGGCTGCTCACCGGCCGCCGGGTCTTCGGCTGGCGTGGGCGCCGGGCCACGCGCTGGCTGTATTTCGGGGCAGGCTTGCTGCTGCTGTCCTATGCCGGCTCCCGCTTCGTGCTGGAAGTGATCCTGCAACGCACCTGGTAAACGGACGCCGTGATGAAACTGCTGTTCTGGGTCCTGGTGCTGGCCCTGTTCTTCTTTGTCCTGGGCTTCAAGCGCGGGCGGCCCGACCGTCCCGCCGCGCCCTCGGCCCCGAGGCCCGCCCCGCCACCGCAAGCGGCGGAGCCGCCGCCCGAGGCCATGGTGCGCTGTGCCGAATGCGGCATGCATCTGCCGGCCAGCGAGGCGCTTCCCGGGCGTGGCGGCCAGTTCTGTACCCCGGAGCACCGCAGCCGTTTTGAGGCGCGACAAGGCTGAGGCCTGTCTCCCCACCCTTTGCCGACCCGCCTGCCGCCACGCGCCCATGCCCCTCTCCGATGCCTCTTCCCGCGCCGCTGGCGTCAGCACCATCCAGCGTCTGTATCGCGCCTTCATGGGGGCGCGTGCGGCCCTGAGCCTGGCCCTGCTGGCCACCCAGTCGCTGGCCAGCCTGATGGGTGCAAGGCCCAGCTCCTGGGCTGCATGGCTCTCCCTGCTCTATGGCGTGCAGGCGGTGCTGGCCTGGATCCTGCCGCGCTGGTTCGGGGGCGGCACCTGGCCGCCCACACCGGACCGCCAGTCCCTGAGCTGGCGCCAGATCCTGCTCAGCATGGCGGTGGACCTGGTGCTGTTCAGCCTGCTGCAATGGCTGGACCCGGCTGGCCTGAGCTACGGCGCCCTGCTCTTCATGCCGGTGCTGATGGCGGGTGCCCTGCTGCCGCGGCTGCCAGCGTTGGCCTGTGCGGCACTGGCCAGCCTGCAGTTGCTGGCGGTGGGCGCCTGGGCGGTGATGCTGGGCCTGGACAGCGGCCTGCGCATCAGCCAGGCCGGGCTGCTGGGCGTTGGCCTGTTCGTGGTCACGCTGCTGGCCAATGAACTGGCCAGCCGACTCGCCCGCGAGGAGCGCGCGGCACGCGGCAGCCTCGAATATGCAAGGCAGCAGGCCGACCTGAACCGCCTGGTGATCGAGGAAATGGACGAAGGCGTGCTGGTTGCCGACCGCCGTGGGCTCGTGCGCACCGCCAACCCGGCCGCGCGCGCATTGCTGTCTGAAGGAGCGACCCTGCGCCCGGGGCCGTTCCGCCTGGACGCAACGCCGGCCTGGGCCCCGTTGCTGCGGGCGCTGAAAGAAGCCTACGCCGAGCACAGCTGGCCGGACGCCGGGCGCGACGTCCTGCTGGACTTTGGTGGCGGCCTGCAGCGGTCGCTGCACGTGCGCATGCGCTTCACGTTGCGGCCTTTGGACGGGGACGACCTGTGCGTGCTGTTTGTCGAGGACAACCGCCACCTCGAAGCCCGCAACCGCCAGGAAAAGCTGGCCGCCATGGGGCGCGTGTCGGCCGGCATTGCGCACGAAATCCGCAACCCGCTGACCGCCATCGCGCAGGCCAATGCGCTGCTGGAAGAAGACTGCGAAGGCCAGCCACGGCTGGAGCAGTTGACCCGCATGGTGGCCAGCAACGTGGAGCGGCTCAAGCGCATCGTGGACGACGTGATGGAGGTGGCGCCCGGCATCGCACCTGTGCCGCTGATGCTCACGCTGTCTCCCCTAGTGCGTGAATATTGCACGGACTGGGCCGCCACGCAGCGCCTGCCGCAGGACGACAGCTGCCCCCTGCGCGTGGAGATCGGGCACGAACATGCGGTCGTGAGTTTTGACCCGGAGCACCTGCGCCGCATCCTGATCAATCTGCTGGACAACGGCTTGCGCCACGCCCGGCCGGGCCCGGCCGTCATCCGGGTGCAGGTGGCGGAGCAGGGGGCGGAATGGATTCGACTGTCGGTCCTGAGCGACGCCGATCCCATCCCTGCAGAGGTAGAACGACACTTGTTCGAACCATTCTTTTCAACCCGAAGCCGTGGAACGGGCCTGGGCCTGTACATTTGCCGGGAACTCTGCGAGCGCTATGGCGGTCGGATCGACTATTACCGTCTCGATGCCCAGCACATGAACGAATTCCGCCTGCTGCTGCCGCGCCTCGCACCATCCCCTGTCCAAGAAGCTGTTCATGAGCGCTGATTCCCGACTGCTGGTGGTCGATGACGAACCCGACCTGCGCACCCTGTATGAGATGACGCTGCTGCGCGAAGGTTTTGCGCTGGACAGCGCGGGCAGCGTGGAAGATGCATTGGCGCTGCTGGATTCGCGCCGCTATGACGCGGTCATCACCGACATGCGGTTGCCGGACGGCACCGGGCTGGATGTGCTGCGCTGGCTGGAGCAGCGCGGCCGTCCGGAGCGGGCGATCGTCATCACCGCCTACGGCTCGCCGGAAAACGCGGTGGAAGCGCTGAAGGCCGGCGCTTACGACTACCTCACCAAGCCGGTGGACCTGCGCCAGTTCCGCATGGTGGTGGCTTCCGCCCTGGGCCGCGTGCCGCGGCCCGAGGCACCGGCTGCCACCGTCATGGCGCGTGCCCCTCAGCCCGCACCCGCTTTGGCGCCGCAGAGTGCGCCGCCTGCCCCGACGATGTTCGGCAGCAGGCCGCTGTCACCCGGGCCCATCGCGCCGCCCCCCGCCCTGGATCCTCACAGCGCCCCCACCGTCACGCCGATCGGCGCGGCGATGGTGGAAGCGTCGCGCCGGGCCGTGGTGCCGCGCACGCGCGTGGCGGCTGCCGGGCCTGCCTCTGCGCTGGAGCGGCTGGTGGGCGAATCCGCCGCCATGCGCCAGGTGCGGGAGTTGATCGAGAAAGTGGCGCGCAGCATGGCGCCGGTATTGCTCAATGGCGAATCCGGCACCGGCAAGGAACTGGTCGCCCGGGCCATCCACGATGTGAGTGCCCGACGCCCGCAGCCGTTCATCGCCGTGAACTGCGGCGCCATCCCGGAGCAGTTGCTGGAGGCTGAGTTCTTCGGCTACCGCAAGGGCGCCTTCACCGGCGCCACGGAAGACCGTGAGGGCTTCTTCCAGGCGGCCCAGGGCGGCACGCTGTTCCTCGATGAAATCGGCGACCTGCCGCTGGCCATGCAGTCCAAGCTGCTGCGAGCCCTGCAGGAGCGCTCGGTGCGCCCGGTGGGCGCCGTGGCGGAAATGCCGGTCAACGTCCGCCTGCTCAGCGCCACCCACAAGGACCTCGCCGCCGAGGTGATGGGCGGGCGCTTCCGCCAGGATTTGTACTACCGGCTGAACGTCATCCAGATCCGCGTGCCGCCGCTGCGCGAGCGGATGGAAGACCTGGCTCCCATCAGCGCACGGGTGCTGGAGCGCATCGCCGCCGATGCGGGCGTTGAGACCGTTCCGCAGCTCACGCCGCAGGCGCTGTCCGTGCTCAGCCGCTACAGCTTCCCCGGCAACGTGCGGGAACTGGAAAACCTGCTTCACCGGGCGCTGGCGCTGTCTGCCGGCGACGGCATCGACGTGGCCGACCTCGGCCTGCCTGAAGGGGTGCTCGAAGCCGATGAGGTGGTCGAGCCTGCCTTCGCCAGCACGGACCTCGCCCTGGGGGTGCCGCTGCCCGCCGAAGCCGTGGGGCAGGCACCGCTGCCCGCGGATTTGGCCACCTACCTCGACGAGGTGGAAAAGCGCCTGCTGCTGCGAGCACTGGAGCAGCACCGCAACAACCGGACGGCGGCTGGAGCGAGCCTGGGCCTGTCGCTGCGGCAGATGCGCTACCGCATGGCGCGGCTGGGCATTTCGCTGGGCGGCGACGACAGCTGAGCGTCCGCGGCCGGCGGGTGCTCCTCGCTAGGTTGGCTTGCACTGTCCACATGAGCCATCGCCGGCATGGCGTTGCGCTGCCGCGCCGCTGTTCGTTGGGCGGAGCTATAGGGTCCGCCATTCTTGTTTTCTCCCCCAATTTTTCGTCTGCCGTGACCGCATAGCGCCCGAGCGTCCCCGCTACGGGTAGGCCCTATCTGGGACTTGTCCTGATCAGTTGTGACAGCCCAGCGACGGGCGTTTTTGGATCTGCTGGGCACCCCCGCCCGCGAGCCCTGTCGTGATGCGCTTTTGCGGCGCTTTCCTGCCCGCAGGCCGCGCCAATCCTGGGCCGGCAAAACGGATCCTCGAATCCATCGGCGGTGTGCGGGGACAGGCCTTGCGACTAGCGGCATGCCTAGGGGTAGTCAAGGGGCCCTGACGCTATGGGTAGTTGCTTGAAGGTGTCGCAGACCCTAGATATAGTGTCTCGCATGCTATCCTGCTGACTTCGCAAAACAGCGATGAACGCCCTTTCTGCAGTCTTGTCGATGCCCCCGCGCTGCTGGCGCGCAGGCGTCGCGACGGTCGCGGAAATCACGGCGGGAAGACGTTCCAGACACCACCCCATAACTTGATGCGCTGGCCCGGTCGGATGCCCGGGCACGGCGTGCTTTTTTGTTTTTTCGAACCAGAACAGTCGAGGATCCCATGCAGACAGTCGCCGTCACACCGACCGCTGAAGCGGGCCTGGCACAGATTCCCCGCGAATCCGCGCCGCTCGCCGCCGGCAGCTACCAGGCCTACCAGATCATCCGCCGCAATGGCGCGGTGGTGCACTTCGAGCCGAGCAAGGTCGCGGTGGCCATGATGAAGGCCTTCCTCGCGGTGCACGGCACCAGCGGGGCGGCGTCTGCCAGCGTGCGCGAAACCGTGGACGCGCTGACCGAAGCCGTGGTGCGCGCGCTGGTGCGCTCTCGCCCGGGCGGTGGCACCTTCCATATTGAAGATGTGCAGGACCACGTCGAGCTGGCCCTGATGCGCGGCGGCCACCATGAAGTGGCGCGCGCCTACGTGCTGTACCGCGAGCGCCGTTCGCTCGAGCGCAAGCACCAGGGCGAGGTGGAGCAGGCCGCCGTGCTGGAATCCGGCATCAGCGTGACCGAGAACGGTGTGCGCGTGCCGCTGGACCTGGACAAGCTGTCCGCCCTGATCGTCTCTAGCTGCGAAGGCCTGGGCGCGGACGTCAAGCCCGAGCCCATCCTGGCCGAGACCAAGCGCAACCTGTATGACGGCGTCCCGTTGGACGAAGTACACAAGGCCGCCATCCTCGCTGCCCGCACGCTGATCGAAAAAGACCCTGGCTATACCCGCGCCACGGCCCGCCTGCTGCTGCACACCATCCGCAAGGAGATCCTGGGCGAGGAAGTGACGCAGGCCGAAATGGCGGCCCGTTATGCCGACTATTTCCCAGGCTTCATCAAGAAGGGCGTGCAGGCCGAGCTGCTGGACGAAAAGCTGCAGCAGTACGACCTGGCCAAGCTGGGCGCCGCGCTGAAGGCTGAACGCGACCTGCAGTTCGACTACCTGGGCCTGCAGACGCTGTTCGACCGCTATTTCCTGCATGTGGACGGCACCCGCATCGAAATGCCGCAGGCTTTCTTCATGCGCGTGGCCATGGGCCTGGCGCTGAACGAGATCGACCGCGAAAGCCGCGCCATCGAGTTCTATGAAGTGCTGTCGAGCTTCGACTTCATGTCCAGCACCCCGACGCTGTTCAATTCCGGCACCCGTCGCTCGCAGCTGTCCAGCTGCTACCTGACCACGGTGGCCGACGACCTGGACGGCATCTACGAAGCCCTGAAGGAAAACGCGCTGCTGTCCAAGTTCGCGGGCGGCCTGGGCAACGACTGGACGCCGGTGCGCGCCCTTGGCTCCCATATCAAGGGCACCAATGGCAAGAGCCAGGGCGTCGTGCCTTTCCTGAAGGTGGTGAACGACACCGCCGTGGCGGTGAACCAGGGCGGCAAGCGCAAGGGCGCCGTCTGCGCCTACCTGGAAACGTGGCACCTGGACATCGAAGAGTTCCTGGAACTGCGCAAGAACACCGGTGACGACCGTCGCCGTACGCACGACATGAACACGGCGAACTGGATTCCCGACCTGTTCATGAAGCGCGTCATCGAGGGCGGTGACTGGACGCTGTTCAGCCCGTCCACCTGCCCGGACCTGCATGACCTGTTCGGCCAGGCCTTCGAGACCGCCTACACGGCGTACGAAGCCAAGGCCGACCGCGGCGAGATCAAGCTCTACAAGCGCATGCCGGCCCGCGACCTGTGGCGCAAGATGCTGACGATGCTGTTTGAGACCGGCCATCCCTGGATCACGTTCAAGGACGCCTGCAATGTCCGTTCGCCCCAGCAGCACGTGGGCGTCGTGCACTCGTCCAACCTGTGCACCGAGATCACGCTCAACACCAATGACAACGAAATCGCGGTCTGCAACCTGGGCTCGGTCAATCTGGCCCAGCATCTGAAGGACGGCGAGATCGACCAGGTGAAGCTGAAGAAGACGGTGTCCACCGCCATGCGCATGCTGGACAACGTCATCGACATCAACTATTACGCCGTCAAGAAGGCGCGCGACTCCAACCTGCGCCACCGTCCGGTGGGCCTGGGCATCATGGGCTTCCAGGACGCGCTCTATCAGCTGCGCGTGCCCTACGCCTCCCAGGCGGCGGTGGAATTTGCCGACCGCTCGATGGAAGCCGTCTGCTACCACGCCTATTGGGCCTCGACCGACCTGGCCGCCGAGCGGGGCCGCTACAGCAGCTATCGCGGCTCGCTGTGGGACCGCGGCATCTTGCCGATCGACTCGCTGGACCTGCTGGCGCAAGCCCGCGGCGGCTATGTGGACGTGGACCGCTCCGCAACGCTCGACTGGGACAGCCTGCGCGCCAAGATCGCCCGTGACGGCATGCGCAACAGCAACTGCGTGGCCATTGCCCCGACCGCGACCATCTCCAACATCATCGGCGTGGATGCCTCGATCGAGCCTTGCTTCGGCAACCTGTCGGTCAAGTCCAACCTGTCCGGCGAGTTCACCGTGGTGAACGAGTGCCTGGTCCGCGACCTGAAGAAGCTGGGCCTGTGGGACGACGTGATGGTCATGGACCTCAAGCACTTCGACGGATCGCTGCGCCGCATCGACCGCGTGCCTGATGACCTGAAGCAGCTCTACGCCACGGCCTTTGAAGTCGACACCGTGTGGCTGGTTGAAGCGGCGGCGCGTCGCCAGAAGTGGATCGACCAGGCGCAAAGCCTGAACATCTACATGGCCGGTGCCTCCGGCAAGCGCCTGGACGAGACCTACAAGCTCGCTTGGCAGCGCGGCCTGAAGACCACCTACTACCTCCGCACCATGGGCGCGACCCACGCCGAGAAGAGCACGGTCCAGAACGCTGGCCAGCTCAACTCGGTGAGCAGCTCGGTCGGTGGCGGTGTGCATGCCGCGCCGGTTGCGGCCATGGCACCCGCGGCAGTGGTGGCTGCACAGACCTCGGTCTCGCCCGTCATCGGTGATGCAACCCCTGCCACCGACGTCAAGTTCTGCGCCATCGACGACCCCGGTTGCGAGGCCTGTCAGTAAGCAAGTGTTGAAGGCCCGTTGATCACTGCAAGGCTGCCGCGGATGAGCGAATCATCTGCGGCAAGCCTTGCGGAAAAAACGGGCCGACGCTCGCGATGCGAGTGTTCATCGATGTTTCCGGCCGTCGAGTGTTTGACGCGTTGGTACTGGCAGCATCGATGAGCACTTGATTCCATGCCGCCCGGCATGCCCGTTCCCAAGCACTGCGCCTGTGTTTGCGCGTCATGTCGGAGGCGACATGCGATGCCAACCAGCAACAGGGAAGTGGCGCTGAAGTCAAGAAGTCCTTTGTGTTTGAACACAACACTCCGATAATCCGCGACGATAGGAAGACCACCATGTTGGTTTGGGAAGAAGACCGTAAACCTTCGAGCAACGCGCCGGCCTCCGGTGCATCGATCACCGCAGCGACCATGACATCCATGGACGCCGCGCGTCAGTCCGTCGCTCACTCCACGGCACAAGCCGGAGTCGCGGCGGCCCCCATCGGTGGCACCGCCGCCGTGAGCGCCCAAGCCAACAGCACCCGACGTGTGAACGTCGCGGACAAACGCATCATCAACGGCCAGACCGACGTCAACCAGCTTGTGCCCTTCAAGTACAAGTGGGCGTGGGAGAAGTACCTGGCCACCTGCGCGAATCACTGGATGCCGCAGGAAGTGAACATGTCCCGCGACATCGCCCTGTGGAAGGACCCTAACGGTCTGACCGAGGACGAGCGCCGCATCATCAAGCGCAACCTCGGTTTCTTCGTGACCGCGGATTCGCTGGCGGCCAACAACATCGTGCTGGGCACCTACCGCCACATCACCGCGCCGGAAGCTCGTCAGTTCCTGCTGCGTCAGGCCTTCGAGGAGGCCATCCACACCCACGCGTATCAATACATCGTTGAATCGCTGGGCCTGGATGAGAGCGAGATCTTCAACGCCTATCACGAGGTGAAGTCGATCCGCGACAAGGATGAGTTCCTCATCCCCTTCATCGACGCCATCATGGATCCCACCTTCGTCACCGGCACGCCGGAGACGGACCAGACGCTGCTGAAGTCGCTGATCGTCTTCGCCTGCCTGATGGAAGGCCTGTTCTTCTACGTCGGCTTCACGCAGATCCTGGCGCTGGGCCGCCAGAACAAGATGACCGGTGCCGCCGAGCAGTACCAGTACATCCTGCGCGACGAATCCATGCACTGCAACTTCGGCATTGATCTGATCAATCAGATCAAGCTGGAGAACCCCCACTTGTGGACGCCCGAGTTCCGCGCCGAGATCAAGCAACTGTTTGAGCAGGCTGTCGAACTGGAATACCGCTATGCCGAAGACACCATGCCGCGCGGCGTGCTGGGTCTGAATGCGGCGATGTTCAAGGGCTACCTGCGCTATATCGCGAACCGTCGCGCCACCCAGATCGGTCTGGAAGCTCTCTTCCCCAATGAGGAGAATCCTTTCCCCTGGATGAGCGAGATGATCGACCTGAAGAAGGAACGCAACTTCTTCGAGACCCGCGTGATCGAATACCAATCGGGCGGTGCCCTGTCCTGGGACTGATGAAGTCCCCGGCCGGAGCAACCCCTGGACTGTTGACTGTTTGACTGAAGAGAAGAGATCAAGATTGGCGATGCAATTCACCGACCGACGTAGAAGCGGCGGCCTTGCATCGCACCCTGATTCATTGCACCGTGGCGAACTCCCTCGACTCATGGGCAATGAATACCTGCGCTGCCAACAACCGGTTGTTGACAGGCAGGGCTATTTCCACTTGATCAAGGAGAACTGAAATGGCAACTGCGAAGAAGGCCGCTCCGGCCAAGAAGGCCGCCCCGGCGAAGAAGGCTGCAGCGAAGAAGGCTGCACCGGCGAAGAAGGCCGCTCCGGCCAAGAAGGCAGCGCCCGCCAAGAAGGCCGCTCCGGCCAAGAAGGCCGCTGCTCCGGCGAAGAAGGCTGCTGCTGCGAAGAAGGCGGCTCCGGCTAAGAAGGCTGCACCGGCGAAGAAGGCTGCTGCTCCCGCGAAGAAGGCTGCTGCTGCCAAGAAGGCTGCTCCGGCTGCCAAGAAGGTTGCTGCCAAGAAGGCTGCACCGGCCAAGAAGGCTGCTGCTCCCAAGAAGGCTGCACCTGCCAAGAAGGCTGCTGCACCTGCGAAGAAGGCCTCCGCTGCCAAGAAGCCGCCCGTCAAGGCGGTTGCCAAGGCTGCCAAGCCCGCTGCCAAGCCTGCAGCCAAGAAGTCCACGGCTGCCAAGCCCGCTGCCAAGGCTTCCAAGCCTGCTGCGAAGCCGGCCGCCAAGAAGGCTTCTGCCAAGAAGGCTGCTGCCAAGCCTGCCGCTGCCCCTGCGCCTGCTGCTGCGAAGCCCGCCGCTGCGCCCGCGCCTGCTGCCAAGACCGCGCTGAGCCCGCAAGCGGCCTGGCCGTTCCCCACTGGCAACAAGCCGTAATTCGGCGTGGTGAAGTGAAAACCCGGCCTCGGCCGGGTTTTTTTATTGGGGGCGCCGAATTACCAGGATGGTGCCCCCATTTTTGCGCGCCTCGGGCGCGCAAAAATCGCCCCCCGAGGGGGCTGCGGGCCGCCTTGGGAGCGGCCCGGCGTCGGCCCTCGCAACGAACCCACACCCCCGCTCCGAATGACGCCTCCGGCGCATTCGTCACGCCCAGACCAGTGAGAGCAGCGGTGAACACCACCGCACAGTGCAGCCAAGCGAGCTCACGCCCGGGCAGCGGGTTTGGGTCTGGTTCGTCGGTTGCAAATCGATTGGGAGTGGCGAGCAGAAGGCGGCTTACCTGCAGCTCTACTCGCGAGACGTCAATGACCAGCCGAAGTAACCGGGGGCTGGGCCGGCTATCCGGCTAGCGTTTTTGTGGAGCGAGACCCGCCGACGCACTAAGCAGTGCAGCCGGAGGTAGAGCGGCACGGAGCGAGGCGGCGCGTCGAGACTGCGCGGGACGCTCCGTCAGGGATAGAAGAGTTCAACGGTGTAGCCGCTGATCTTGGTGTTGCCACTGTCGAAGACGACCTGCAGCTGTTGGTCGGAGCCCGCGGCAAATGCAGGCTGCGCTGCATGCAGTTCCTCGGGAGAAAGCATGCGGCGCACAACCAGCTGACCCGCCGCATCGGTAAGACTCAGGTCCACCCAGGGCTGGGCCACTTCCCAGTTGCTGCGGTTGCGCAAGCTCAGCGTCAAACGATAGTGGTTGCCTTCACCCGCCGGATTGAGGCTGCTGCTCTCGACACTCAAGGCCTCGATGTGCCGCCACGGCTTGATGTCCTGGCCCATGGCCGTGGCCATGCGCGTGAGCACGGGCCGCGCCACCGGGTACTGCGCCGCAATGGCCTCGCGGCCCTGCCACGCAATCTGGCCACCAACGCCCATGAGCAAACCCAGCGCTGCCATCGCCAGGGTGGCGCGCACCCAGGGTCGATGCCAGCGCTGCGCGGATTCGGCCCTGCGAACAAAGTTCGGAATCGTCGGCGCCGCAGCCGCCGCCTGCTGGCCCTTGATGCGCGCCTCAGCCTTGGCCGCCTTGGCCGCCGCCTTCTGCGTCTCAATGGCCAGCTTCTCGGCTTCCTTCGCCTCGCGCGCCGCTTCTTTTTCCGCCAACTTGGCAGCCTTCTCGGCCGCCTTGGCATCCAACTTGGCCAGCTTCGCCGCTTCAGCTGCCTGACGCGCCGCAGCCTTGTCCGCCGCCTTGCGCTCGGCGCGCGACATCGGTACGTCCGCCTCAGGCGCCGGCATCAGCGATGGCTCACCTTCGTCCAGCGGCGCTCGCACCGGTACACGCGGATCGAGCGCCGGCTCCTGCGTCTTGAGCTGCGCCGCCGTCGCAGGGCTCAGCGCCAGCAGCACATCCGGGCGCTCGTCATCGGGCACCGGAGGCGGCAGGTCGTCCTCCTCAAAGCGCATGCCCTTGGGCTCGGGCAGGTGCGACCGCGGATCCTGCGGCGGCGTCGGCGGCGCCAGGAACGGCTCCAGCCGACGCTCGTCATACGAGCTGTCAGCGGCCGCAGAGGAGGGTGACCGCGCCGGCGGTGGCGCCGAACTATGCCGGGGCCGGCTGTATTGGCGCGGCGATGGCAGCAGCGGATCCTCTTCCTCCTCAAAGTCGCCCGGCAGCGGACGGGAAGGCGCGAAGGGATTCAGCTCGTTGTCGTCATTGGCCAGCCAGCCGCTGTCACGCGGCGGCTCGATGGGCGCAGGCGCAAATCGACGCGGCACCTCATCAAAGGCTGCCGTCATCGACTCCGTCGGGAAACTGGTGATCTGCCCCGCCGGCGGTCGGGAGACTGGCGGCGGCTCGGGCGCATACCGCGGCGCGGGCGGCATCAGCGGCGCTTCAACCTGCCGCTCCATGGGCCGCTCCATCGGCGGGCGTACCGCTGGCGCGGGCGGCGGCTGGTAGGCCGGCGCGGGGGCCTGGGCGGGAGAGGGCGGCGGCAACGCGGCCTGGCGCACGGGGGCCGGAGCGGCCGGGGTCTGAGGGGGCCAGGGCGGCGGGGTATCCCGCTCCAGGTCGAACAGTTGCTCCCGGGCGTCAAACACCTCCGCGCATCGGCCGCAGCGGACCCACCCTTCGGAGACGCGCAGCTGATCCTGCACCACCCGGAAGATGGTGCCGCAGGTCGTGCAGCGGGTCGCGAGATTCATGGCCGGGATGATGCCAGAAACAGGGTCAGTCCTTGACGCTCGACACCCCCACAACGGGCGCTGGAAGGGGGCTGGAGACGATTTGATGCAATTCGGTCAGGGCCGGGGCGAGGTGTCCTGGCCTAGGCGGCGAAGGTCGGATTCAGGAGCGGCGGGCGGTCATGAGAATCCAGCCGTCCTCCTGGTCGGCCACCTCCAGCGCCACGTAGGGCGCATAGGCCGCCTTGAGCTCATCGGCCTGCCGCTCCAGGATGCCGGCCAGCACCAGATGGGCACCCGGCGCCAGATGCCGACACAGCAGCGGCGCCAGCAGCTTGAGCGGCGTCGCCAGAATGTTGGCCAGCACCACGGGGTATTCCCCCTGGGCCGCGTCGGGCAGGGCTGCGTTCAACTGCACCTTGTTGTCCTGCGCATTCTGCAGCGAGGCCTGCACCGCCGCCGGGTCGATGTCCACGGCATCGATGCCGCGGGCGCCAAACAGGCCGGTGGCGATGGCCAAAATGCCGGAGCCGCAGCCGTAGTCCAGCACCCGCTCCCAACCGGCCGCCTCGGCTCCATGGGCGGCAATCCAGCGCAGGCACATGCGTGTGGTCGGATGAGAGCCGGTGCCAAAGGCCAGACCCGGGTCCAGGCGCATCACCTGACGGGCCTGAGCCGGCGCTTCATGCCAGGACGGCACGATCCAGAAACTGGAGGTGATTTCCACAGGCGCGAATTGCGATTGGGTCAGGCGCACCCAGTCCTGTTCCTCGACCGCTTGGATGGTCTGAACATGCACGTCGGCTGCCCAGTCCTGCGCCAGCAGCAGGGTCGCCGCCTCGGTGGCCTGTTCCTGCGTCTCGAACAAGGCCTTGACCACCGAACGGTCCCATCCCGCCTTGGGCGCCGGCATACCAGGCTCCCCAAAGAGCGCGTTCTCCACCGGCGTATCCGCGTCGGCATCTTCCACCGACACGGCCAGGGCCTCAATCTCCATCAATGCGTCGCTGACGGTTTCCACGTCCACTTCGCGGCAGATCAGGATCAATTCGTGCAGCTTGGCAGCGCTCGTGCTCATGGTGGCTCCAGAAAGCGTGAAGCCCCCAAGGCGGCCATGCGGCAGCGCTTGAGGGCGGGGACGCCCGCTTGGGCGCCTATCAAACAGGGAAGGGGAGCGCTCAGCGCCTCAGCGCTTGTGCTGGCTCATCCACGATTCTAGATAGTGGATGTCCGTGCCGCCTTCGATGAACTTGGCATCGGCCATCAGCTCGCGGTGCAGCGGGATGTTGGTCTGGATGCCTTCCACCACCGTCTCCGACAGCGCAATGCGCATGCGGGCCAGGGCCTGTTCGCGGGTGTCGCCGTGCACGATGATCTTGCCGATCATCGAGTCGTAGTTCGGCGGCACGAAGTAGTTGGTGTAGGCATGGGAGTCCACCCGCACGCCGGGGCCACCCGGGGGGTGCCACATCGTGATGCGGCCTGGAGACGGAATGAACTTGACCGGGTCTTCGGCGTTGATGCGGCACTCGATCGAATGGCCCCGCATCGTGATGTTGCGCTGCGTGAAGGGCAGTTTCTCGCCGGCCGCGATCCGGATCTGCATCTGCACGATGTCGATGCCGGTCACCAGCTCCGTCACCGGATGCTCCACCTGCACGCGGGTGTTCATCTCGATGAAGTAGAACTCACCGTCTTCGTACAGGAACTCGAAGGTGCCAGCCCCGCGGTAACCCATCTTCTTGCAGGCGGCCGCACAGCGGTCACCCACGCGCTCGATCAGGCGACGCGGAATGCCAGGCGCCGGCGCTTCCTCGATGATCTTCTGGTGCCGGCGCTGCATGGAGCAGTCGCGCTCACCCAGCCAGACGGCATTTTTGTAGCCATCGGCCAGCACCTGGATTTCCACATGGCGCGGATGCTCCAGGAACTTCTCCATGTAGACCTGCGGGTTGCCAAACGCCGCGCCCGCCTCGGCCTTGGTCATCTGCACGGCATTGACCAGGGCTGCCTCGGTGTGCACAACGCGCATGCCGCGGCCACCGCCGCCGCCCGCTGCCTTGATGATCACCGGATAGCCGATCGTGCGGGCAATGCGCACGATTTCCTTGGGATCGTCCGGCAACGCGCCCTCGGAACCCGGCACGCAAGGCACGCCGGCCTTGATCATGGCCTGCTTGGCGGAGACCTTGTCGCCCATGGTCCGGATGTTCTCCGGGGTCGGGCCGATGAAGGTGAAGCCGCTGCGCTCCACACGCTCCGCAAAATCGGCGTTCTCGCTGAGGAAGCCGTAGCCCGGGTGGATGGCCTCGGCGTCCGTCACCTCGGCCGTGGCAATGATGGCCGGCATGCTGAGGTAGCTCTGTGCGGAGGCTGCGGGGCCGATGCACACCGCTTCATCGGCCAGCTTCACGTACTTCGCGTCGCGGTCGGCCTCGGAGTAGACCACCACCGACTTCACGCCCAGTTCGCGGCAGGCGCGCTGGATGCGAAGGGCGATTTCCCCCCGGTTGGCGATCAGGATCTTCTTGAACATGCCGCCGCCTTATTCGATGACGATCAGCGCCTGGCCGAATTCCACCGGTTGGCCGTTCTCGGCCAGCACCTTCACGATGGTGCCCGACTTGTCGGCTTCGATTTCGTTCATGATCTTCATGGCTTCAATGATGCAGATCGCATCGCCTTCCTTGACCTGCTGGCCGACCTCGACGAACGGCTTGGCGTTCGGGCCGGAAGCACGGTAGAAGGTGCCCACCATGGGCGACTTCACCACGTGGCCGGTCTCGGCAGCGGCCGGCGCGGCGGCCGGTGCAGCTGCCGGGGCGGCAGCGACCGGCGCCGCCGGCTGGGCGGCCATCGGCTGGGCCGCTTGCATGACCGGCATGGCCGCCACCAGGGGCGTGCCATCGGACTTGACGATGCGCACCTTGCCATCGGCTTCGGTGATTTCAAGTTCAGAGATGTTCGACTCGGAGACGAGGTCGATCAGGGTCTTGAGCTTGCGCAAATCCATAGGGTTTCTCCAACGGGGAAGGTTTGTATTCCGTCTATGCCCGGCGCGGGCCTGGCGGTCAGGCTAGGCGCCGCGATGACTCAGCGCGTACTGCAAGGCCAGCTGGTACCCAAGGGGACCCAGGCCGCAGATCACGCCCACCGCAAGTTCCGACATGTAGCTGTGATGCCGGAAGGACTCTCTACGGTGGATATTGGACAGGTGAACTTCAACAAAGGGCAGCGCCACAGCCGCGAGCGCGTCGCGGATCGCCACGCTGGTGTGGGTGTAGGCCGCCGGATTGATGATGATGAAGCGCGTTCCGTCGCGCCCGGCCGCCTGGATGCGGTCGACCAGGGCTCCCTCATGGTTGCTCTGGAAGGTTTCAAGCTGCACGCCGGCTTCCTGCGCCTTTTGACGCAGATCTTCGTCGATCTGCATCAAAGTGTGAGCGCCATAGACCCCGGGTTCTCGACTACCGAGAAGATTGAGGTTGGGGCCGTGAACAACAAGAATCTGCATCGGCGACCGGTCCTGACTCATTAGAGCGAAGACACTAGAAGCGTAAAAGGCTGGACTTTACGCCTTTTGACCCCAGATCCAGGCAGCTTCACAAAAATAAATGGCTTGACCCTGGCTTGTCACTTGGATATGGCACGCCGCGTGCCAACGGGGCTTCAGATTTTTGCGGTGACGGCCATTTGCCGGAGCTCTTCCAGATTGGTCGCGCCCAGTTTGTGCCAGATCGGCTCACCTTGTGCGCCGAAGGCCACTGTAAAGGGAAGCCCACCCTTGGTGTTGCCCAATTGGCGGGACAAGTCGGTACCGGTGAGGCCGGCCAATGCCACCGGGAAGCGCAGCGGCAGCTTGGCCAGGAAGCCGCGTACGGGCGTGGGCGCATCCACTGCCAGACCGAGCACCTGCCAGCCCTTGGCGGTGAACTCGTCATGGAACTGATTGATCTCAGGGAGTTCCTTGACGCAGGGCGCACACCAGGTTGCCCAGAAATTCAGCAGCAGCGGCTTGCCGCGCAACTGCTGTGCCGGCAGGTAAGGCTGCTGGTCCAGCGTGTCAAAGCTGGCATTCCAAAAAGCGGCGGCAGCGTCGGACAGCGGTCCCTGGGCGGCTGGGCCGCCGGCCGGTGGCGTTGCCTGGCGCTCATGGCGAAGGGCGAGCATGGCGCCGCCCACGGCGGTTACCGCCCCCACGGCCGAGAGGGCCAGGAGCTCACGTCGTTGCATCAGGCGTCTCCATCATCAGTTGCCTGAGCGCGGAAAGGTCGCCGCGCTCGGTTCGCCCGCGCGCGTCCGGCTTCAGGGCGCCGCGCTGGTCGTTGTAGTCCAGGATGGTCAGCGCCAGGGTGACGCGCTCGTTCAGCGCCCGGCAGGGCACGTCCAGGATGAGCTGGTCCACCGTCTCGCCCCGGCTGTTGCGCGACTGCCCCACGTCGTAGTCCACGCCCTGGTTGAGCAAGGCGATCTCGGCGGACTTGCTGTCGTCGCAATAGAGCTGCAAATGGATATTGGAGAGCCGCGTCGCCGTGCCCCGCCAGACCGCGCCGGTCAGGTGGGGGCGGAACTCGGCCAGCCGCTCCATCCATATGGCGGCCACTTCCCGCAGCGCCGCCAGTTCGGCGGGCTGAGTGTCTGCACAAAAGATCGACAGGTATTCGCGAACCTGGTCTTCCAGTTCGTCGTTGTCGGGCAGCGGCGTGCGCGGCGGCAGGCCCAGTGTGCGCACGGCGCGCGTCTTGGCGGGCCCGTAATCCAGGCCCTCTTCCACCACCAGCCGAGCCGCCGTGGCGGCGATCTCGGCGCTCAATTCCGAATTCATGGCAACTCCACGGCACCCATACGAGCCTCAATAGTGCCTGCACGGCTGAGCAAGTAGGGCGAGCGGGGTCGTTTTTCAAAGCGTTTCGGTGCGGGCAGCATCACTGCCAGGTTGGCTGCCTGCTGGGGGCTGAGCCGGGAGGCATCCACCTGGAAGTAGCGCCGGGCCGCGGCCTGCGCGCCAAACACGCCTTCGCCCCATTCCACATGGTTCAGGTAGAGCTCCAGGATGCGCTGCTTGCTGAGCATGGCCTCCAGCATGTAGGTCAGGATGATTTCCTGGGCCTTGCGTTCCAGCGTGCGCTCCGAACTCAGGAACAGGTTCTTGGCCAACTGCTGGGTAATGGTGGAGCCGCCGACCACCTTGGCCACCGGCGGCGGCTTGCTCGGCGCAACGACCGCCAGGCGCGCCGCGCGTTTTTCAACGCGGGCCTGCTCCTTCTGGTTGCGTTCCCACGCCTTTTCCATGGCGTCCCAGTCCACGCCGCCATGCTCATTGAAGCCTGCGTCCTCGCTGGCAATCACGGCGCGCTTGAGATTGACGCTGATCTGCTCCCCGTCCATCCAGCGCTGGGCCCACACCACCGAGCCTTTCTCACGCAGCAGGCGCAGCATTTCGGTGCGCTGGAAGGTGGTGGACTCGGGCGGCAGCACCACCATCAGGGCGATGCGGGCGGCAAAGAAGATCTGCAGGCAGACGATGCTCACGATCAGCATCAGGAAAAGTCGCACCAGCTGTTTCACGCCGCGGCCTCCAGTTGGCTGCGCAGGGCGGCCAGCACCGGGCCGCTATCCGGGCGCACGCCGCGCCACAGCACGAACGACTCCACCGCCTGTTCCACCAGCATGCCCAGGCCATCGCGCAGGCAGGCCTGTTCACCGCCCTGCTGGCGGGCCCAGGCCAGAAAGCCGGCTGCGGGCGGTCCATACATCATGTCTACCGCCACACCCCCGGGCGCCAGCACCGGCCGGGAGGGATCCGGCAGCGGCACGCCGGCACCGCTGAGTGAGCTGCTCGTGCCGTTGATCAGCACCTCATAACGACCATCGGTCTGGTCCAGGCTGCCGGCACTCAGCCGCACGCCGTGCGCGTCGGCCCAGGCCCGGTGGCTCACCACCAGGGCTTGCGCCTTGTCCGGGCTGCGGTTGATGACGTGAATGTCGGCCGGGCGGGCGGCCACCAGGCTGCCCAGCACGCCGGCCGAGGCGCCGCCGGCGCCGATCAGCAGCACGCGACGCCCAGCCAAGGGGCGGCCCGCATTGCGCTCGATATCGGCCACCAGGCCAGCACCGTCGGTGTTGTCGCCGGTCCAGCCGCCCTCGTCGAAGCGCAGGACGTTGGCAGCCCCGGCCAACTGCGCCCGAGGGGTCAGCGTCGTGGCCAGGCGCGCCGCTTCGAACTTGAAGGGGACGGTGACGTTACAGCCGCGCCCGCCATCGGCGGCGAACTGCCGCAAGGTCTGCTCAAAGCCGTCCAGCGGGCACAGGAGACGCTCATAGGTGAGGGCTTGTCCCGTCTGGCGTGCAAACGCCGCATGGATATCCGGCGACCGGCTGTGCGCCACGGGGTTGCCAGCGACGGCGTAGCGGTCGGCCGGCACGCCGGACGTGCCCGGCGCCGCCGAGGCGGAGGAAGGAAACGCGGAACTCATGAGGCAGCCCAGTGCGAATAGGTCAGGACGGAGTTCCGGACATCGTGGCTTCCAGCCCCTCGTCACGCGTGAAGCGAAAGCGCGAGGTGATGACCAGCACTTCGGCGCCCTTGCGCATGGCCGGCGTGAAGCCACCGAACGGGGCGCTGGCCTGCACGATGGCCACGGCCCGGCGGTCCAGCACCCGGTTGCCCGAGCTTTGCACGATGTCGGTCTCCACCACGCGGCCCTTGAAATCCACGTGGATGTTCATGGTCAGCTCGCCATACAGCTTGCGGCCCTGGTAGGTGGGGAAGTCACGGGTGCCCCGCGCCTCGATGCGCCGACGCAGCGAGTCGTAATACTGCGCGTAGACGACCTCGCGCGTGGCAGGGCTGAGGTAGCGCTTCTTCGGCCGCGAGTTTTCGTCATTCACCCGCTTTTCAATCTCCGCCAGCAGCTGCACCAGCTGCCGGCGCCGCTCTTCCTGCTGCTGGGCCTGCTGGGTGCCCTTGTCGCGCTGCGGGTCGGGCGTCGGCAGCAGCGCCAGTTCACGGCGGATCTGCGTCAGCAGCTGTTCCTGCGTCTGCTGCAGCTGCTGGATCTGGCTGTGCTGCACTTCGATGCTGTCGCCGGTCTCCACCTTGGGGGAGGGCGGCAGCGGCGAGGTGGCCCGCACCTTGGCGTCGGTGTCGCCACCGCCGGCCAGGTTGGCCTGGGCCAGCGCCTGTGCCTGGGTCGGCGCCTCATGCCCGCGGGCGTTGACCAGGATGACTTCCAGCGGCGTGTCCTGGAACAGCCGGTCCAGCTGCTCGGGAGGAATCACTTTGACCGCCGTGATCAGGGCCAGGTGGAACCCGATCGAGGCGATCAGCGCCGTCTGCAGATAGCTGAGCTTGGGCATGGGATGAGATCAGGAGGCGCCAGGAGGCGCCGGTTCCGAAGGCGCGCCCGGCGCGTCCTCCGCATTGACGTCGATGGCCAGCGTGAGCACGCCACTGGGTTCCTCGTCCTCTTCGGCGTCGCCGGCGTCGGTGCCCGGCGCCGCGGCATCCAGGCGCTCCACCAGGCTGGCATGCACATCCAGCGTCAGCTCGTCCAGGCCAGTGATGCGCACCTTCACATGGCTGTGGCGCGGCTCTCTCTCGCAGCCAAGCGCGCGGAACACCAGCGGCAGGTCATCGGCCCGCACCAAGCCCTCCTTCATCACCGTGGCGGTCAGCTCGGTGATGCCCTGCTGCTGCAGGTA
>Ga0065165_1000271_pt1 | contig 88577 bp, 90 predicted proteins | sample AraplaMF_Cvi_mMF_FD_63813 | JGI IMG/M metagenome (GOLD analysis project Ga0065165, IMG submission 63813) | Arabidopsis root microbial communities from the University of North Carolina, USA - plate scrape MF_Cvi_mMF (version 2) (version 3) | ecosystem: Host-associated > Plants > Roots >... | reverse complement strand
CGATTCGACCGAGTCGAGGATGATGGAATTCAGCGGCTCGGCGGTGGCGCGCACGACGATATCGTCGTGCGCGCCACCGCCGAGCCGCTGAATTCCATCATCCTCGACTCGGTCGAATCGGGCCGCGTGGAAGAGGTGTTCGCCAGGGACGGCCAGGCCGTCAAGAAGGGCGACTTGCTGTTCCGCCTGTCGAACCCGCAGCGCAACCTGGAGCTGCTGGCGCGCCAGACCGAGTACTCGCAGCAGATCTTCAACGCGGCGCAACTGCGGGTGGCGCAGGAAGCCGTGCGCACCGACCACCAGCGCCGCCAGTCCGATCTCGAATTCGCACTCAGTCAGGCCGAGAAACAGCATGCCCGCAACAAACGGCTGGCGGCCCAGGGTTTCATCTCCGCGGTGGCGCTGGAAGAGTCAAGCGATAAGCTGGCGCAGCAGCAGCGCGCGCTGGACGAGGAAAAACGCGCCGTCGCCAGTGAAGAGAAGGTGCGCGACCGCGCATTGGACCAGCTGGACAGCGGCCTGCACGGCCTGCAGTCCGGCCTCAAGCTGGTCAGCGCCACCGTCGACGCGCTGGCCGTCCGCGCCCCGGCCGACGGCGTGCTGACCGACTTCCGCATGCTGGTCGGCCAGACCGTGCGCCCGGACCAGCACATCGGCCGCATCGACGATCCGCAGCATTTCAAACTGAGCGCCCAGGTCGACGAGTTCTATCTGAGCCGCCTGACCGTGGGCCGCCTGGGGACCGTGACCCAGGACGGCAAGACCTATGCACTGAAGGTGGCCACCGTCTACCCGCAAATCAAGGAGGGCCGCTTTACCGCCGAGATGGTGTTCACCGGCGGTCAGCCCGAGGTGATCAGCCCCGGCCAGAGCATGGACGCCCAGCTGACCCTGGGCGATCCGGCCAAGGCCCTGCTGCTGCCGAACGGCGCTTTTGTGAACGACACCGGCGGCACCTGGGTGTTCGTCCTTGGCCGCGACGGCGAACGGGCCGAGAAGCGCGCCGTCAAACTCGGGCGGCGCAACAACGCCCAGGTCGAAGTGCTGTCCGGCCTGGCCCCCGGCGAGAACGTGGTCATCTCCAGCTACACGCCCTTCGGCAAGGCCGAGCGGCTGCAATTGACGAAATAATCCAACATCCAAACACAGGGAATCGAACATGCTCAAACTTTCAGGCGTCAGCAAAGTCCACCTCGCGGGCGAAGTGCAAACCACCGCGCTCGACCGCATCGACCTCGACATCGCCGCCGGCGAATACGTCGCCATCACCGGGCCTTCGGGCTGCGGCAAGTCGACCCTGCTCAGCGTGCTCGGCCTGCTGGACGTGCCGACCTCCGGCGAATACTGGTTCGAAGGCCAGAACGTGGCCGGCTGGAGCGAGGCGCGCCTGAACGCGCTGCGGCGCGGGAAGGTCGGCTTCATCTTCCAGAGTTTTAATTTGATCGAAGAACTCTCCGTGTACGAGAACGTCGAGCTGGCGCTGGAATACACCGGCACCCCGGCCGCCGAGCGCCGCCGCCGCGTGCAGGCGATGCTGGAACGCCTGGGCGTGGCGCACCGCGCCGGCCACCGTCCTTCGCAGCTGTCGGGCGGCCAGCAGCAGCGGGTGGCAATCGCACGCGCACTGGTGGCCGGCCCGGCCATGCTGCTGGCCGACGAACCGACCGGTAACCTCGACACCGCGCACGGCGACGAAGTCATGCGCCTGCTGCGCCAGATTAATGCCGAAGGCACGACGGTGGTGATGGTGACCCACTCGCCGGCGCACGCGGCGCAAGCCTCGCGCACCCTGCACCTGCTGGACGGCCGCGTGGTGGTCGACGCGCTGCAGGCGGCATAAGGAGCGGGACATGAAGATCAAGTTGCGCGATTTCCGCATCGGCTGGCGCCTGCTGGTCAAGGAGCCCGCCTTTTCCGCGGTCGTGATCCTCGGCCTGGCGGTGGGCTTCTGCGCCTGCTTCCTGCTGCTCGGCTACGTGAGCCATTCGCTGTCCTACGACAGCCATGTGCCGGACCGCGGCCACATCTACCGCCTGCAGCAGCGCTGGAACATCTCCACCGCCGACGGCAAATGGAGCGACGCCGCCAGCCTGCCGGCGCGCGACGGCGCCATCGCCAGTGGCGCCCCGCTGATGGCCAGCGCCTTCATTTCGCGCGACATCGACGTGAAGATCGGCGCCAACGTCCAGACCATCGGCGTGTCCGTGGTCGACCCGGACTTCCGCCGCATCTTCCAGCCGCAGGTCCTGGCCGGCGACCTCGCCGCGGCGCTGGGGCGCCCGGATGCACTGGCCCTGACCCGCGAGACCGCCACCAAGCTGTTCGGTGCGGTGAATCCAGACGCCGTGGTCGGCAAGACCGTGCAGATCGGCGGCCTGCCCTACCGGGTGCTGGCCGTGCTGGCCGACCAGCCGGCCGCCACCACCCTGCCTTACGACTCGCTGGCCGGCACCGCCACCACCATCTGGAAGCAGGAATACCGCAAGCTGGTGACCACCAACTGGGGTTCCTCGCACGGCCCGGTCTACATCAAACTGGGCGTGGGCGCCGATCCGCGGGCTGTGGCGGACAGCATCCGCCGCGCGATGCTGGCATCGAGCTTCTATGCGCGCCAGACGCCGGCGCAGCGCGCCTCGCTAAACGGCCGCGACATGATCGACTTCCGCCTCGGGCCGCTGGCCGAGGCCTACCTCGATCCGGACGTCGGCGGCCGCTCGACCACCCACGGCGACCTGCAAACCATCCTCGGCCTGGCCGCGGTGGCCGTGCTGATCCTGGTGCTGGCCGCCACCAACTACGTCAACCTGGCGACCGTGCGCACCCTGCGCCGCCAGCGCGAGATTGCGGTGCGCAAGGTGCTGGGCGCCAGCGCCGGCATCGTCAGCCGCCAGTTCCTGGCCGAATCGATCCTGGTGTGCCTGATCGCCACCGCCATCGGCCTGCTGCTGGCCTGGCTGCTGCTGCCGGTGTTCTCGGACCTGGTGCAGCGCAAGCTGGACCGCATGTTCACGCCCGCCTCGCTGGGACTGTCGCTGCTGCTCGGGGTGCTGCTGGGCGTGCTGGCCGGCGCCTACCCGACCTGGTCGGCGCTGAAGGTGCGCCCGACCGCGGCGCTGTCCGGCCGCGGCAATGTCGAAACGGCCGGCGGCCTGTGGCTGCGCCGCGTGCTGACCGTGCTGCAGTTCGCCACCGCGATGGGCCTCACCGGCATGACCCTGGCCGTGGCCTGGCAGACCCACTACGCCAGCAGCCTCGATCCCGGCTTCGATCCGGCCAGGCTGCTGGTGGTGCGCACCAGCGGCGACCTGCGCGACGCCAACGAGCGCACCTTCCGCGATGCCCTGGCGCGCCTGCCGGGCGTGGACGGCGTAGGCGTCACCGATTTTCCGGTCACCGTCAATAACAACAGCACCGCGCTGCAGCGCGACGGCGGCGCGCCGATCGAGATCAACTGGTTCCGCGTCAGCCCGGAATTCTTCAAGGTGTACGGCCTGAAGCCGGTGGCCGGCCGCCTGTACGATCCTTCGCGCGACAAGCTCGAAGACGAAGACAAGATCGTGATCAACGAGTCCGGCGCGCGCAAGTTCGGCTTCGCCAGCGCCCAGGACGCGGTCGGCAAGACCATCCGCCAGCCGAACGGCGAAGACCCGATGCAGGTGGTCGGGGTCGCGCCCGACATCCGGCACCGCTCGGTGCACGATCCGATGCAGCCGACCGTCTACTTCCTGTCGAACCGCATCGGCACCTTCACGGTGCGCAGCGAACACCGCCTGGAAGCGGTGCAGCGCGCCATCGAGGAACTGTGGCCGCGCTATTTCCCGAACGACGTCATCGACATCAAGCGCGTCGACAGCAGCTTCGCCCTCAGCTACGCCGACGACCTGCGCCTGGCCAAGCTGCTGGCGGCATCGAGCGTGATCGCGACCGCCATCGCCGCCTTCGGCATCTATGTGCTGGCCGCCTACAGCGTGCAGCGGCGCGCCCGCGAGATCGTGCTGCGCAAGCTGTACGGCGCCGGCACGACGGCGGTGGGCAGCCTGGTGATGCGGGAATTCCTGGTCCTGATCGGCGCCGGTGCGCTGATCGGATTGCCGCCGGCCTGGCTGGCGATGCAGCACTACCTGGCCAGCTTTACCGAGCGGGCGCCGATCGGCGCCTGGACCATCATCGGCGCCCTGGCGGTGGCCGGCGCGGTGGCGGTCGGGTCGACCCTGCGCCACACGCTGGCCGCGGTGCGGATCCGCCCGGCGCTGGCGCTGCGCGAATAAGGAGACCTGTTTGAACCTGAAAGCGAAACTGCAAGCGAGCCTGCGCGACTTCCGCATCGGCTGGCGCCTGCTGGTCAAGGAACCGGCGTATTCGGCGGTGGTGGTGTTCGGCCTCGCGGTCGGCATCGCCGTGTGCTTCCTGCTGCTCGGCTACGTCCGCCATTCCTTCTCCTACGACCGCCAGGTGCTGGAGCGCGACCGCGTCTACCAGCTGGAACAGCACTGGAACACGGCCCTGCTGGGCAAGGGCTGGATGGCTGCGGCCAGCCTGCCGGTGCGCGATGCGGCGCTGAACAGCGGGCAGCCGCTGCTGGCCACGGCCTTCCTTGCGCGCGGCCTCGATGCGCGGGTGGGCAAGCAGGCCGTCGCGCTCGGCGTGATGCTGGTCGACCCGGACTTCGAGAAGATCTTCGCGCCGAAGGTACTCGCCGGGGACCTGCACACCGCGCTCACGCGCCCGGACACGCTGGCGCTGGCGCGCGAGACCGCAATCAGACTGTTCGGCCGCGCCGACGCGGTCGGCAAGACCCTGCAGGGCGATAAGCAGATCTATGTCGTGGCGGCCGTGGTGGCCGACCAGCCGGCAGCGACGACCATGCCCTTCGAGGCCCTGGCCGGCACGATGAGCGCCATCATGCCGGACGACGTACGCAAGAATGCCAACGAAGCCTGGGGCTTCTCGCCCGGCAAGGCCTACGTCAAGCTGCTGCCCGGCGCCGACCCGCGGCTGGTGGTCGACGCCATCCAGCGCGGCTTGCGCCAGTCACCCTTGTTCCTGCGCGACCAGGCCGAACAGCTTGCAAGCCTGAAAGGACGCGACCTCCTCGAATACCGGCTCACCCCTATCGCGGACGCCTACCTGGCGCCGGACGTGAACGACGATATGGCGCCGCACGGCAACCGCCAGGCGCTGCTCGGCCTTGCCACGGTCGCCCTGCTGATCCTGCTGCTGGCCGGGACCAACTACGTCAACCTGGCCACGGTGCGCACCCTGGCGCGGCAGCGCGAGATCGCCATGCGCAAGGTGCTGGGGGCGCCGGCGCAGGCGGTGGCGCGCCAGTTCCTGGCCGAGTCGGTGCTGGTGTGCCTGATCGCGACGGCGCTCGGCCTGTTGCTGGCCTGGTTGCTGCTGCCGCTGTTTGCGGACCTGGTGCAGCGCAGGCTCGACGACATGTTCAAGCCGGCGGCACTGGCGGCGACGCTGCTGCTGGGCGTGCTGCTCGGCCTGGCCGCCGGCAGCTATCCCACCTGGTCGGCACTGCGCGTGCGCGCCAGCGCCGCCCTGGCCGGCCGCGGCGGCAGCGAGAGCGCGCAAGGCCTGTGGATCAGGCGCAGCCTCACCACGCTGCAGTTCGCGGTGGCCATGGGCTTGACCGGCACCACCCTCGCCGTCGCCTGGCAGACGCACTACGCCAGTACCCTCGACCCGGGCTTCGATCCGGCCCCGCTGCTGGTCTTCCCGGCGTCGAACGACATGCGCGATCCGCGCACGGCCGCGTTCCGCGATGCGGTCGCGCGCCTGCCCGGCGTGGCCGGCGTGTCGGTCTCGCATGCGCCCGTCAGTATGAGCAATAACGTCGTCACCCTGCGCCGCGCCGGCGGCACGGCGGCCGACATCAACCTGTATGCGGTCAGCCCGGAATTCTTCCAGGTCTACGGCGTGAAGGCGGCGGCCGGCCGCCTGTTCGACCCGGCGCTGGACAAGATCACGGACCCCGACCGCATCGTCATCAACGCAGCGGCGGCGCGCCGGCTCGGCTTTGCCAGCGCCGGCGAAGCGGTCGGCAAGACGCTGAGCGCTACCGCGGGCGGCAAGCCGAAGCAGATCGTCGGCGTGGCGCCGGACATCCGCCAGCGCTCGGCGCGCGAAGGCCAGCAGCCGAGCGTGTTCTACTTGGGCGAGCGGGTGGGTCTGTTCACGGTGCGCGCCAGCGGCGACCTGGAAACGGTGCGACACGCCATCCTGGAACTGTGGCCGCACTATTTTCCGAATGAGATGCTGGACGTGACGCGCCTGCCGGTGGTCATGAACGACATGTTCTATGCCGAGGACCTGCGCCTGGCCAGGCTGCTGGGCGCGGCCAGCGTGATCGCGACCGCGATCGCGGCCTTCGGCATCTACGTGCTGGCGGCCTACAGCGTGCAGCGGCGTGAAAAGGAAATCGTGCTGCGCAAGCTGTACGGCGCCGGCGGCGGCGCGATCGGCCGCATGGTGGTGCGCGAATTCGCGCTGCTCATCGGCAGCGGCGCCCTGCTCGGGCTGCCGTTTGCGTGGCTGGCGATCCAGCGCTACCTGGGGAGCTTTGCGGAGCGGGCCCCGGTCGGCGGCTGGACCCTGGCCGGAGCCCTGCTGGTGGCCTGCGCGGTGGCCCTGCTGTCCACCCTGCGCCACACGCTGGCCGCGGTGCGGATCCGGCCGGCGCTGGCGCTGCGGGACTGAGGAAGGCCGGGTGTCAGCAGGCGCTGCCTTCGACGGCGCTGGCGCAGATCTTGGTCAGTTCGACGTCGAACACGAGGTCGCTGTTGCTCGGAATGGTCGGTGGGATGCCCTTGGCGCCGTAGCCGAGGCTGGCCGGCACGATGACGGTGCGCTTGCCGCCCACCTTCATTCCCTGCACGGCCTGGCCGAATCCGGTAATGACCGATTCCGCCGTGTTGACGGCACCGATCTTGAACACGAAGGGTTTGCCGCCGGTCGCCATATTGGTATCGAACTGGGTGCCCTTGTTGTTGGCGGCGGTGGCGCTGTACAGCCAGCCGGTGTAGTTGACCTGCACACGGTTGCCGTCGGCGGCGGTGGCGCCGGTGCCGGCGGTCTCGGACACGACTTTGATGCTGCCGCCCAGGTTGGCGGAGTTGTTGCCGCCGCTATCGCCGCCGCCACCGCCGCAGGCGGTCAGGCTCAGTACGGCGGCAAACACGGTGGCCAGCGGGAAGGACAGTTTCATGGTACTCCTCTTGCGGAATGAAGTTTAACTAGGGAAACTTCGACCTTACCAAGAGCAGCTGTCGCTGTCTGTGCCAAATTTGTACGGCTTTGTCGTCGCCTGACCGCTCAGATCTCCACCTGCGTCCCCAGCTCGATCACGCGGTTGGCCGGGATCTGGTAATAGTCCGCGGCGGTGCGTGCGTTTCTCTGCATGAGCACGAACAGGTGCTCGCGCCACGGCATCATGCCCTGGCCCGGCACCGAGATCACGGTCTGGCGCGCGATGAAGAAGGAGGTCTCCATCATCTCGAATTCCAGGTGCTTGAGGGCGCACAGGCGCAGGATGTCGGGGATGTTCGCCTCGTCCTTGAAGCCGTAGCTGACGTTCAGCTGGTAGCAGTTGTGGCCCAGCGCCACCACCTCGACCTGCTCGGACGACGGCACATAGGGCTCCTCGCGGATGTGCACCGTCAGGAACACGACGCGCTCGTGCAGCACCTTGTTGTGCAGCAGGTTGTGCAGCAGCGCGTGCGGCACACCGTCGGTTTCGCCGCGCAGGAAGATCGCGGTGCCGGCCACGCGTGCGGGCGGGCCGACGAACAGCGACTGCAAAAAGTCGTCGAGCGGGATCGCGTGCTTTTCCAGGTTCTCGAACACCAGTTCGCGGCCGCGCTTCCAGGTCAGCATGATGGTCAGCAGGATCGCGCCCAGCAGCAGCGGGAACCAGCCGCCGTGCAGCAATTTGAGGGTGCTGGCCGAGAACAGCATGATGTCCATGACCATGAAGAAGCCGGTGGCGCCGATGCAGACCAGCAGCGGCAGGTGCCAGCGGTAGCGGGTCACGAAGAAGGTCAGAATGGTGGTGGCGAACATGGTGGCCGTTACCGCGATACCGTAGGCGCCGGCCAGCTTCTCGGACGAGCCGAAGCCGATGACGGCGAGCAGCACCACGCCGAACTGCAGCCAGTTGACGGCCGGGATGTAGATCTGGCCGATCTCGCTTTCCGAGGTGTGCATCACGCGCATGCGCGGCAGCAGGCCGAGAGCGATCGCCTGCTTGGTCATCGAGAAGGTGCCGGAGATGGTGGCCTGCGAGGCGATCACGGTGGCCATGGTCGACAGTACCACCAGCGGCAGCACGCTCCAGCTGCCGAGCTGGCGGAAGAAGGGATTTTCCAGGGCTTCCGGATGCGTGATGAGGAGTCCTCCTTGTCCCAGGTAGTTCAGCGCCAGCGCCGGGAACACCACCATGAACCAGGCGACGCGGATCGGCTTCTTGCCGAAGTGGCCCATGTCCGCATACAGCGCTTCGGCGCCGGTGAAGGCCAGCACCACCGCGCCCAGCGCGACGAAGGCGATGAAGCGTTCGCGCAGCATGAATTCGATGGCGTGCAGCGGATTCAGGGCTTGCAGGATGACCGGCGCCTGGACGATGTTGATCACGCCCATCACGGCCAGCGCCGCGAACCAGACGACCATCACCGGGCCGAACCAGCGGCCGATGCCGGCAGTGCCGTGGCGCTGCACGCTGTACAGGACCAGCAGCACCACGATGGTCAGCGGCACCACCCATTTTTCGAGGCCGGGCGTGGCCACTTCCAGGCCCTCGATCGCGCTCAGCACCGAAATCGCCGGGGTGATCACGCTGTCGCCGTAGAACATGGTGGCGCCGAACACGCCGATCACCATCAGCACATAGTGCCAGCGCGACTGGCGGGTGACGGAATTCAGGGCCAGCGCCATCAGGGCCATGATGCCGCCCTCGCCGCGGTTGTCGGCGCGCAGCACCAGGGTCACGTATTTGAGGGAGACGATCATCGTCAGGCCCCAGAAGATCAGGGAGACGATGCCGAGCAGGTTGGGCGTGGTCAGGGCCAGGCCGTGGGTCGGGTCGAAGATGGTCTTCAGCGTGTACAGCGGACTGGTACCGATGTCGCCGTAAACAATGCCGACTGCCGCCAGCGTCAGCGCCGCGAGGCTGCTCTTCTTTTCAGACGTCAAGATTGCACCATGTTTTTGTTCTGGTGCGCCGCACCATAAGATATTGCCAAGAAAAACGCAAACCTTTCCCTTGCGTGCGCCTCATTTTGGCAGGGTTTTCCACCATTTGAGCAACAGCCGCAATGCCTCGGGCTGGTTCAGGGGCGCAAACCGCCCCGCCTGGTCCCGTTTGTTGACGCCATGGCAAGATGCGCAGACCCGCATTTCACCCGCCTGGAAGCTGATCCAGTTGCGTTCGCGCACCACCGGCACGCCCTGCGGGTCGGTGGTCTGCCAGGTCAGGGCGCGTCCGGCCGGCACCAGCGCCGCGGTCGAACCGTCCGCGGCGATCCGCACGCTGCCGGCCGGCCCGCCCGGGTTCAGCGGGTTGCCGCCCTCGTGCAGCGGCCGGGCCAGCACGCGCCGCCCGGGACGGCCCGGATAGGCCCGCACCTGGTCGCCCTGGAACAGCTGGAAATGCGCGATGTCGTAGGTGCGCCCGCCCGGTTTGTCCTGCGACCTGGTGGCGATGCCGCCCGGCACCCGCAAGTTGAAAGGCTGCTGCAAGTCTGCCCGATCCCGGCTGGTCTGGTCGCGCGTGACGATCAGGGCCAGTCCGCGCGCGGTCAGCCAGCGCTGCAACGCCGCTTCCGTGACGCCTTCGGCGGCCAGCAGCGCGCGCTCCGGCGCCTCCAGGCCGGTGCTGGCGCGCGCCGGTTGCGGACGCGGACGCGGGCGCAGCTCGACCGCTTCGACTTCCCACAACGCGCCGGACCAGGTCTTGCGCGCCGGCCCGCTGCCCCACCATACGGTGCGCCGGATGCCGGGCGTGAGCGGAGCGCCGGCGCGATACAGGCCGTCGCCGCCACGCGCCAGGATCACCAGGCGCAAGCCGGCCAGCGGCCGCCCCGGCTCCGGCGCGTGGATCTCGGGCGCATGGCTGGCGAGCAGCGTGCCGTCCGCCAGCGCCAGCGGATTGCGGAAACGCCCGGCCGGCAGCGCGTCGCCGGGGTGGCCGGCCGTCAGCGGCACCACCGTCATCTGCTCCGCGTCCAGGCCGGGCGCACCGCTCAGGCGCACCAGCTGGCCGGTGGCATAGGTGTCGTGCGCGCGCGCCGCCACCGCCAGATAGGTGCCGGGCCGGCGCGGGTCCTCGGACAGCTGGAACAGGCCACCCTCGCGGCGCACGCTGGTGCGGTTGGCGTGCCAGCGGTCGTCGCTGCGGCTGGCGAGGTTCGGATCGTCGCGGAAGCTGGGCAGAAAAGCGCCGAAGGCCAGCTCGTGCTGGCCCACGTGGTTCAGCGTTTCCTCGCCGCTGCCGTCCTCGTTCATCTGCCAGGCGGTAAAGAAATTGGTGGTGAAGGCGCTCACGGTGCCGTAGGGGCCGGCGCTCTCCATGCGCGGCTCCGGAAACGCCTCGGCGCGCGAGGCCAGCGCCGCCGCGCCGGGCGCTTCGCCGGCATAGTTGAAGGATTTGAAGGGCAGTGCGACGCCATTGCCCTGCGCGTCGCGGTCGCGCTGGGCCAGCTGGTCCTGCTGCAGGTGGTCCCAGCGCACGAACACGATCCGGCCGAAGCTGTCCACGAAGGGGGTGAAGGCGCCGCTCGGCGTGTGATTCAGGATGCGCAGCCGGCCCGTCGCCGCCTCCAGGCTCCAGATGCCGGTGGTGGTCGGCGTCGCCTCGTATTCGTCCAGCTGCGGGTAGAGGTGCGGCCAGCCGCTGCGCGGACGGTCCGAGGTGAACAGGATGCGGCCATCGGTGGCATAGAACGGCGACAGGTTGTTGGCGTCCGCCGGCTGCCCGGCCACCCTCGTAATGCGGAGCCGCTGGCCGCGTTTCAGTCCGCTGGCTTCATACACCTGCCAGAAGGCGCGCGGGCCGCTGCCGACCACCATGCTGAACAGGGCGCGCCGTCCATCCCAGTGCACCGCGGGCTCGCGCACGGCGATGGCGCGGTCGCCCTGCTCGCCCGCGCTGCCGAAACCGGCCTCGCGGGTCAGGTTGCGCAGCCTGCCGTCCGGGTAGCGCAGCATCAGGTCGCCGCCGCGCGGGGCCGCGTCGGCACCGGGCAGGTGGTTGGCGAACGCCGAGAAGCGGGTGGCGCGGTCGTGCTGGGGCGGCACCTGGGCCGCGAACAGGATCGGGTAGCGCAGCGGGGCCGCGGAGGCCGGCGCGGCCAGGAATGCAAGCGGCAGGAGAAAAAGACACCAGCGGAAATGCATGATGAATGGATCGTTTCGATCGATAGTGCTACCTTGCAATTATCAGCCAAGTTCAGCACGCTGTGCTCAATATATCGACACCGGAGACTCCCCATGCAGATGCCTGTCCGCCCGCATGCCCGCCACCTGGCGGCGCTAGCCATCGCGACCGCCGCCGTGCTGGTTGCCTGCGGCGGCGGGGGCGGCGGCGCGCCCGCGGTGGTGACCGAACCGACGCCGGTCGGCAGCGGCGGCACGCCGGTCAACGGTCCGGCCTGGCTGGGCTTCGGCGCCGATGCGCAGCACTCGGCCACGGCGCAGGTGGCGACCCAGCAGCTGTCCCGCATCGCCTGGCGTACCGCGGTGGACATGGCGCCCCAATACACCGCGCAAGGCTACCTGCTGGTGCACTATGGCTCGCCAGCCATCACGGCGAAGAACACCGTGCTGGTGGCGGTCAAGCGCGGCGTCCAGGAACAGTACCGCGTCGAGGCGCGCGACGGCCGCAGCGGGACGCTGGCCTGGAGCCTGGACAGCGACTACCTCATGCCGGCGCATAACTGGACCCCGAGCTACAACCTCACCCTCACCACCGCCAACCAGCTGGTGTTCCCGGGCGCCGGCGGCAAGCTGATGGTGCGCGACAATCCCGATGCCGCCAACGGCGCCGTCAAGACCCTGGTGTTCTACGGCGAGGCGGCCTATAACGGCGCCAAGGCCGCGTTCGACGCCTCGGTCTTCATCAACACGCCGGTGACGGCGGACATCCAGGGCAACCTGTATTTCGGCTTCAGCGCGCTGCCGTCCAACCCGGCCGGCCTGAAAGGCGGCGTCGCCCGCATCGGTGCCGACGGCAGCGGCAGCTGGATGGCGGCGGCCACGCTGGCGCAGGACGATGCCATCGTCAAAGCGGCCATGAACAGCGCCCCGGCCCTGTCGCCGGACCAGAAAACGCTGTATGTCGCGCTCAACAGCGGGACCGGCGCGAAGGGCTACCTGGTCGCGCTGGATGCCGCCACCCTGCAGCCGAAGGCGAAAAGGCTGCTCGCCGATCCGCAAACCGGCGAACCGGCCCGCGTGACCGACGACAGCACGGCCTCGCCCACCATCGGCCCGGACGGCGACGTGTTCTTCGGCGTGCTGGAGACCCGGCAGGGCCAGCACAACTCGCGCGGCTGGCTGCTGCATTTCGATGCCACGCTGGCGCAAGCGAGGACGCCCGGCTCCTTCGGCTGGGACGACACCGCCTCGATCGTCCCCGCGGCCATGGTGCCGGGCTACACCGGCGCGTCCAAGTACCTCCTCACCACCAAGTACAACAACTATGGCCGCGCCGGCAGCGGCGATTCGAAGAACAAGGTGGCGGTACTGGACCCGAACGCCAGCCAGCCGGACCTGGTGGCGCCAGGGGTCGCGGTCATGAAGGAGGTGCTGGTGGTGATGGGCGTGACGCCCGATCCCGACTTCCCGGGCGGCGTGGTGGAATGGTGCATCAACACCGCCGCGGTCGATCCGGCAAGCAAGTCGATCCTGGTCAACAGCGAAGACGGCTGGCTGTACCGCTGGGACCTGGCGACCAATACGCTGAGCCAGAAGGTGCGCCTGACCAGCGGCCTGGGCGAGTCCTACACGCCGACCGCGATCGGCCCGGACGGCACGGTGTACGCGATCAACAACGCCACGCTGTTCGCCGTCGGCAAATAAGAGCGCCTGACAAAACCCACATGGCTGCGTTGCATCGTCTCGCCGTACGCTCCAAGGGGACCGCCGGCAGCACTTTTTTGAATCGGGGATAATGTCGGTCCTGCAATCGACACAGCTTCCCCATGCGTACCGGCATCCTTTCCGCGGCCTCGGCCTTCCTGTGCTGGGGCCTGTTCCCCCTGTATTTCCACGCCATCGGCGAAGTGCCGCCGCTGCAGATCCTGGCGCACCGCATGCTGTGGTCGCTGCTATTCCTGGTGATCGTGCTGGCCGTGCGGCGCCAGTGGGCCTGGCTCGCCGTGGTGCGCCAGCCGCGGATCTTCGGCAGCTTCATCGCCTCGGCCGTGCTGCTGAGCGTGAACTGGCTGATCTATATCTGGGCGGTCAACAACGGCCACGTGATCGAGGCCAGCCTCGGCTACTTCATCAATCCGCTGGTGAACATCTCGCTCGGCTACCTGCTGCTGAAAGAACGCCTGCGGCCGGCGCAGTGGGCGGCGATCGCGGTGGCGGCGCTGGGCGTGGCCTGGCTGACCTGGCAGGCGGGGACCGTGCCCTGGATCGCGCTGGCGCTGGCCTTCTCCTTCGGCGGCTACGGGCTGCTGCGCAAGACCGCGGCGCTGGGCGCGCTGGAAGGATTGTCCTTCGAGACCATGGTGCTGTTCCCGGTGGCCGCCGCCTACGTGATCTGGCTGACCGTGCACGGCCAGAACGCCTTCATCAACACGGAGTCGACGTCGACCCAGCTACTGCTGATGGCGGCCGGGCCGATCACCGCGATCCCGCTGCTGCTGTTCGCCTCGGGCGCGCGCCAGATCCCCTTATCCGTGCTGGGCCTGCTGCAATACCTGTCGCCGACGCTGCAATTCCTGCTGGGCGTGTGGATGTTCCACGAAGCCTTCACGGCGGACCGCCTGGTCGGCTTCGCGCTGATCTGGGCGGCGCTGGCGCTGTTCGCGGCCGAGGGCCTGCTGCGCCGTCCGGTCCCCGCCAAAGCCTGATCATTCGGGGTCAGAGCACTTTTTCGAGCAATTTCTTTAATTCGGGGTCAGAGCACATTCCTAAATGTGCTCTGACCCCGATTTTTTACAGTATCCTGTCGTCCTCTCAATCGCATTACTCATTTATTACATGGCCAATTACGTCTACACCATGAACCGCGTGGGCAAGATCGTCCCACCGAAACGCCAGATTCTGAAGGACATCTCGCTGTCCTTCTTCCCGGGCGCGAAGATCGGCGTGCTGGGCCTGAACGGCTCCGGCAAGTCGACGCTGCTGAAGATCATGGCCGGCATCGATACCGATATCCAGGGCGAAGCGCGCCCGATGCCGGGCCTGAACATCGGCTACCTGCCGCAGGAACCGCAGCTGGATCCGGAAAAGACCGTGCGCCAGGAAGTGGAATCCGGCCTCGGCGAAGCCTTCGATGCCCAGGCCAAGCTGGAAGCCGTGTACGCCGCTTACGCGGACGAAGACGCCGACTTCGACGCCCTCGCCAAGGAGCAGGAGCGCCTGGAATCGATCATCGCCGCGGCCGACGGCGGCAACCTGAACCTGCAAATGGAAATGGCCGCCGACGCGCTGCGCCTGCCGCCCTGGGACCAGAAGATCGGCGTGCTGTCGGGCGGTGAAAAGCGCCGCGTGGCGCTGTGCAAGCTGCTGCTGAGCAAGCCGGACATGCTGCTGCTGGACGAGCCGACCAACCACCTGGACGCCGAATCGGTCGAGTGGCTGGAGCAGTTCCTGCTGCGCTTCCCGGGCACCGTGGTCGGCATCACCCACGACCGCTACTTCCTCGACAACGCCGCCGAATGGATCCTGGAACTGGACCGCGGTTCGGGCATCCCCTGGAAGGGCAATTACTCGTCCTGGCTGGACCAGAAGCAGGCGCGCCTGAAGCAGGAAGAAGCGACCGAGTCGGCACGCCAGAAAGCGCTGCAGAAGGAACTGGAGTGGTCGCGCCAGAACCCGAAGGCGCGCCAGGCCAAATCGAAGGCGCGCCTGGCCCGCTTCAACGAGCTGAGCGAGTACGAATACCAGAAGCGCAACGAGACCCAGGAGATCTTCATCCCTGTGGCCGAGCGCCTGGGCAACGACGTCATCGAGTTCAAGAACGTCAGTAAAGCCTTCGGCGACCGCCTGCTGATCGACAACCTGTCGTTCACGATCCCGCCGGGCGCCATCGTCGGCATCATCGGCCCGAACGGCGCCGGTAAGTCGACCCTGTTCAAGATGATCGCTGGCAAAGAGCAGCCGGACAGCGGCGAAGTCCACATCGGCCAGACCGCGAAAGTGTCGCTGGTCGACCAGAGCCGCGACGAGCTGTCGAACAACAAGACCGTGTTCGAAGACGTCACCGGCGGCGCCGACATGCTGAACGTCGGGCGCTTCGAGATGCCGTCGCGCGCCTACCTGGGCCGCTTCAACTTCAAGGGCGCCGACCAGCAGAAGGTTGTCGGCAACCTGTCGGGCGGCGAACGCGGCCGTCTGCACCTGGCGAAAACCCTGCTGCAAGGCGGCAACGTCCTGCTGCTGGACGAACCGTCGAACGACCTCGACGTCGAAACCCTGCGCGCGCTGGAAGATGCGCTGCTGGAATTCGCCGGCAGCGTGATGGTCATCTCGCACGACCGCTGGTTCCTGGACCGTATCGCGACCCACATCCTGGCCTTCGAGGGCAACTCGCAAGTTACCTTCTTCGACGGCAACTATCAGGAATACGAAGCCGACAAGAAGAAGCGCCTGGGCGAGGAAGGTGCGAAGCCGAAGCGTATTCGCTACAAGCCGCTCACCACCTAAGCGTCCTACATCGATTCAGTTGGATCGACGCCACAAAAGCTCCCCGCGGGGAGCTTTTTTTTCGCCATTCACTGGCAGCGTCCGGGCTTGTGGACAATCCTGAAACCTTGGTTCCAGACTGGCGCGCCGCGATTTTTTCGCGCGGAAATGGATCAGCCCGATTCCCATCTCATGTGTAGAATCGGGCGTCGTTGAGGTCGGCTCACGCCACGATCATTCATGACACGTTACCGCGATAACCGCGTTCCCGGCATGACTTACTTTTTTACGGTAAGGCTGCTGGACCGGAATAGCAGTTTGCTGACGGACCATTTCTCGGCGTTTGGCGAAGCCATGCGCCAGGCCAGGATCCGCAAGCCCTTCCACGTCGACGCCTGGGTAGTGCTGCCCAACCACGCGCACGCGATGTGGACCCTCCCACCCGGCGACCACGACTGCGCCACGCGCTGGCGCGCGGTGAAAATCGCCTTCTCGAAAGCCCTGCACAAGACCGGCCTGGCGCTGCCGGGCGCGACCGATGCCACGATCTGGGAACGCCACTACCGCGACTACCGCGTCGGCGACGACGAGGAATACGCGGCGCTGATCGATTACGTGCACAGCAATCCGATGCGCCACGGTTTCTGCGAGCAGGCGGCCGAGTGGCCGTGGTCCTCGCTGCACCGCTTCGTGGCCGCCGGCTTCGATGCGCCGCGGCCACCGCTGCCGCTGCCGCCGTGGATGCGGCCGCTGCACCTGGGCGCGCGGGCGCCGCTCTAAAAAAAACAGGGCCGCGAAGGCCCTGTTTTTTACCCTAGGAAGAAAGCGCAGCGTTTAGAAGCTGTAGTGCGCGCCCACGGTCCAGACATTGGCCTTGGCGCCGATGTCCTTCTCCTTGCCGAAGCGCTCATACTCGGCGGTCAGTGCGACCTGCTGGTTCAGCTTGTACTGCACGCCCAGCGCACCGTAGGCGCCGGTATCGGTGTCCTTCAGGTTCACCAGCGGGGAGTTGTACTTGCGCTCGCTGTGCTGGACGCCGACCTTGCCGTACACGGCGAACTGGTCGTTGACCGGTGCGGTGGCCTTGGCGGCGATGTAGGTGCTGTTGCCCTTGGTGGTGCCGGCGGCGGCGTCGTGGTCGCCGAAATCGGTGTAGCCGGCTTCAGCAGCCCAGGTGCGGTTGAATTCGTAGCCGCCGTAGATCTTGCCGCCGAGCTTTTGGTCGTCGGCTTGGATGTTCTTGGCGGTGCTGACGCCGACGCCGACATAGGCGTGCGGGTTGTCGGAGACGGTCTGGGCCTGGGCAGCAGACATGGCGGCGGCGCCGGCGATCAGTGCAACGATGAGCTTTTTCATATCGGCATTCCTTTATCTGATTTGACTGATTCGCGATGCCAAATGGAATCGCGATGTGGTCAAGATATCAGCTGGCAAATGCTTAAGTCAGTGGTCATTTCGTAAGAACTGTAATCAGTTGTAACTTAATGACCCATTATTCATTAGCGAAATGAACGATTTTTGCGAAACTTAAGCAGGACTTAACCGATGTAGCGAAAAGTGAGGTTGAGACGCGGACCGGTCGGTTTTGCAGTCTTGTTGATGCCGTGCAGCCAGTTGCGCTGCAGGTCGCCGGCCATCAGCAGCAGGTTGCCGTCTTCGAGGTCCAGTTTCAGGGTGCGCTTGCTGCGCTTGTGACGGAGGGTGAAGGTGCGGGTGGCGCCATAGCTGAGCGAGGCAATCGCCGGTTGCGGTCCCAGTTCCGGCTCATCGTCGCTGTGCATGCCCATGCTGTCGGCGCCGTCGCGGTAGTAATTCAGCAGCACGCTGTTGTAGCGGCGCCCGGTGGCGGCCTCGACAGCGGCCTGGAGTTGCGCGAGCAGCGGCGTCATCGGCAGCGGCGCCAGGTACAGGCCGGAATAGGTGTAGCCGGCGTCGCCATGACAAGCCGTCAGGCGCGGCTGCAGATGGCGCTTGCCATACACGACCACGGTCTCGCTGCGCCAGGCCGTCTCGCGCAACAGGCGTTCGAAGACCTCGGCATTGCTGATCGGCAGGGGCAGTTGGGCCAACAAGGCCAGCTCGCCATCCTCGATCGGCAGGGGCTGCAGGCCGGTTTCAGGAGAAAACAGATCCATTTGAACAATAAAAGAAGCACTGAAGCTATGATGGCGGGATCCCATCGAGAGGACATTTTCGCATGAACAAACGCCAGTTCCTCGGCGCCGCTGCGGCTGCGGGCGCCCTCCCGCTCGCCGGCCAGGCGGCCGCCGCTTCCCTGCCCGCGCTGCCCGGCGGACCGGCGCTGCTGACCGTCACCGGCGACCTGGTCCGCAGCAACCGCGGCCCCTTCGATCCGGCGCTCGACCAGATGATGCACAAGCACGGGGTCAGCTTCCGCAAGGCCTGGGTCTTCGATGACGCCGCGCTGCGCATGCTGCCGGCGGTGACGATCCGTCCGACGCTGGAATACGATGCGAAAGTGCACGAGCTGCGCGGCCCGCTGCTGCTGGACGTGCTGGCGCACGCCGGCGCCACGCTCGGGGACAAGACGGTGCTGGTGCTGCGGGCGGTGGATGGCTACAACGTCGAGCTGCCGCTCGCGCAGGCGCGCGCACGGCGTTTCATTGCCGCCACGCACGTGGACGGCAAGCCGATGCCTTTGGGAGGACTGGGACCCTTATGGGCGGTGTACGACGCCGACCGCGTGCCGGAGATGGCCGCAAAGCCGCTGGGGCAGCGGTTTGCGGCTTGTCCGTGGGCGCTTTATCACGTAGAGGTGCGCTGAACTACTACGTCGTTCCCGCGAAAGCGGGAACCCATGCTGAGGCACTGATCACGCAACGTATAGATTCCCGCTTTCGCGGGAATGACGATAACTTTTACGCGTAAGCCTCGGCCAGGCTCATGACACGCGGCGTGACGGTAATGCCAACATTACCAAACAGCGCATCCAGCGCCGCCAGGTTGGCCGCGCATTCCTCGCTTTTCCAGCCGTTGAAGATGTCGGTGCCGTCTTTCTGGAAGTGCATGTCGAGCACTTTGCCCTTGTCCTTGTGGACGTAGCCCTGCTGATGGGTGTTCTTGAAGCCGAGTTCCTGCAGCGCGGCCAGCACGGCCTGCGGCGGATTGTCCGGATCGGTGGCGAGGAACACGCCGAAGGTTTTGCCCGGCGGTTTGGCGGCGATATCGACTTCGTAAATGCCCGGCGCCTTGGTAACGCTGGTACTCTTCAAAAACAGCATGCGGTCCTCCGTGATCGTAGACTTCGCAGCTTATTGCAGTATGGGAACTTTGTCGATGTATCCTTGTGGGCCTTTTGCTCTACTGCAACAGTAAGCCGACAAGACTGCCCGCCACCAGCGCGCCGCAGGCCAGCATGCCGATCACAAAACCGGCTTCGCGCTTGCTGGGATCGCGGTAATAGCCCAGAGCATACAGGATGCGGCCCAGGCACCACAGCAGGCCACCGGCCGCCGCCCACACATCGCCCAGATAGATGCTGCACAGCCACAGCGGCGCCAGTACCAGCGGCAGCTGCTCGAGGGTATTCGCCTGCACCCGCTGCGCGCTCTGGAAAGGCAGCGGGCCGTCCATCCTGGGTGCCGGCACCTTGTACTTGGCCCGTGCCCAGCCGGCCATCACGCCGGTCCAGAAATACACGCCGAGAACGGCCAGGGTCGCCAGTGCGGTCAAGCGCATTGCGTACTCTCCATGAATAAGAAAAACTTAAGCATTCTTGCGTGCTGCCAGATCCCAGGTCGCCGCCGCCAGTGCTTCATACAGCGCCCCGGTGGCCGGGTCCCAGGCCGTGACGGCCGCCTGCTGGCGCGCCACGGTAGCGGCATCGCCGCGCGCGATCGGTCCCGACAAGGCCGTCTCCGGCCCCAGCCGGAACACGTTTGCCAGGGTCTCCATGGCCAGCGGCCGCGCCAGCTCGCGCGCCACGTCGTCCGGGATGCCGGCCGCCTGGTAGGCGCGCAGGGCGGCATCCAGCACCGTGGTCAGGTAGTTCGAAGCGAACACCGAGGCCGCGTGGTACACGGTCTTGGCGCGGGCGTCGATCGGCACCAGGCGCGCGCCGATCGCCGCAAAGGCCGGATGCAGCAGCGCCAGCGCCTGTTCGTCGCCTTCGATGCCGCAGAAGGTGCCCTCGAAAGCGTCCGCCACCTGCTGCGGATCGGCGAAGCTGCGCACCGGGTGCACGCTGGCGACGAAAGCACCGGCCGCGCGCAGCGGATCCAGCTCCGAAGAAGCCTTGGCGCCGCTGCAGTGGAACACGACGGCGCCGCGCATGTCTTGCCTATCCCTGCAGGCGGCCAGCTGCGCCGCCACGTCGGCGATGCGGTCATCGGACACCGCCAGCATCCACACGCTCGCCGGGCGCAGCGCCGCGACGGCATCGACCGCACGGCCGGCGCCGATGAAGGCCACCGCCGACTGCGCGCTGGCCATCGAGCGGGTCAGCACGTCCTGCACGGCGAACGCGCCGCGCGCGGCGAACAAGCGGCCCAGCGCGCGGCCGACATGGCCGGCGCCGACGATGTTCAAGGTCGCCGTCATCATTCAGAAAATCAAAAACGCGAGCCGGGCTGGCGCAGGAATTCGACTTCTTCCGGCGTCGAGGCGCGCCCGAGAATCTCGTTGCGGTGCGGGAAACGGCCGAAGCGCGCGATCACGCCGCGGTGGCGGTGCGCGTAGTCGAGCGACTCGCCGAAGCCCGGGTGTTCTGCCGCCAGCTCAGTGAACAGCGCGACGGCGCGCTCCTGCATGAAGGCGTCCTCGGCATGCTCGAAGGGCATGTAGGCGAAGGAGCGCTGCCAGGGCGCCAGTGCCTTGTGCGCGCCGCTGTCGACCAGCTCGCGCGCGGCGTTCAGGGCCAGCGCATCGCCGGCGAAGGACTTGGGCGTGTTGCGGAAGGCATTGCGGGTGAACTGGTCGAGCACGAGGATGCGCGCGAGGACGCCCTGCGGCCCCTCCGCATCCCATTCGCGCAGCCCGCCGGCCAGGGCCTGGTCGATGACGGCGCCGAAGCGCTGCCGGATCTGCTCGTCGAAGGCGTCGCTCTTGATGAACCATTCGCGGCGCTGCTGGCCGTCGGTGGCGCTGCCGGGCGCGCCGAACCAGAAGTCGAGTACTTCCTGGGCTTTCATTGATAGTCCTGTATTAGTTACGGGCGTGCGACAGCAGGAAACCGTCCACGCCTTCGAAGCTGGACAGCTCCGTGGCCAGCGAAGACAGCGGCGCGCCGGCGTGGTTGGCCAGCGCCAGCGCGACGAAGCGCCATTCCTGGCAGCCCTTGTCGCTGCCGATGGTGAGCGAGCCGCCGGCTATTTCGTAGCCGCGGTCCAGCGCCTGCCTGCGCAGCTCCTCTTCCTGCGGCCGCACGCCGGGTTTGAAGCGCAGCGTCACCGCCACCGCCTGGCGCGAAGGCAGCATGCTGACCGCGCGGTTCAGGTAGATCATGATCATCGCCGAGAAGAAGGCCAGGCCCATCGCCGCCATGTAGAAGCCGACGCCGACCATGATGCCGATCACCGAGGACGCCCAGATCGACGCTGCGGTGGTCAATCCGCTGATATTGAAGCCCGAACGCATGATGACGCCGGCGCCGAGGAAGCCGATGCCGGTCACCACGCCCTGGATCACGCGGGTCGGGTCGACCAGCGCCACCGCCGCGCCGTGGCCGCCGAACCAGGCGTTCGGGTAGCCGGCAATGATGGTCAGCGCGCACGAGGCCATGCACACCAGGCCGTAGGTGCGCATGCCGGCCGCGCGGCCGTGGTAGGAGCGCTCGTAGCCGACCATCAGGCCGAGCAGCAGCGCCCCGATCAGGTGCAGCAGGACCAGGGCATTGGTCTGCAGTTCGCTATGCGACCAGTAGAGATTGACGAGGTCCGTCAGGGTCAGGGTGGCCTCGTGCGCTACGGCGGGATTCAAGGCTGCTTCTTTCGCACCAGTTGTTTTTCGAAGGCCGCATCGTGCTTGGTGATGCGCTTTTCGGGCTGCGGTCCGAGGCCGTCGACGAATTTCACGAAGTCGTCCAGCTCCATCGGTGGGCACAGCGGCGGTGCGCCGGCCTTCTCGGACAGGAAGAAGTGGCCGGCACCGGTGCGCGCCATCGAATAGGTGGTGGTGCCGGTGCGCCTTTTGAGCCGCTCGACGGCGGCGCTGGCGCGGGTGGAGCGAATGCCGGCTGCCATTCAGATCTCCTTCGTGCGCAGTTCGAGCCAGTCACGGGCGGCGCCGTCGACCAGCGGCAGCAGGCGCGCGCGCACGCTGCGGTGGTAGTCGTTCAGCCAGGCCACCTCGTCGCCGCGCATCAGGCTCAGGTCGATGCAGCGGGTGTCAATCGGGCACAGGGTGAGCGTTTCGAAGCCGAGGAATTCGCCGAACTCGGTGGTCTCGACCACCTGTGCCAGCACCAGGTTCTCGATGCGGATGCCCCAGTGGCCGGGGCGGTAGATGCCCGGTTCGTTGGAGGTGATCATGCCCGGCTCCATCGCCGTGTGCGGCTCCGGCATGGCGGTCGGCGAGATCACCTGCGGACCTTCGTGCACGTTCATGAAGTAGCCGACGCCGTGGCCGGTGCCGTGGCCGTAGTCGATGCCGGCGGCCCAGATCGGCGCGCGCGCCAGCGCATCCAGCATCGGCCCTTTGGTACCGCGCGGGAAGCGCGCCACCGACAGATTGATCATCCCCTTCAGCACCAGCGTGAAGTCGCGCTTCTGCGCGGCGGTGGGCGTGCCGACCGGGACCACGCGGGTGATGTCGGTGGTGCCGCCCAGGTACTGGCCGCCCGAGTCGATCAGCAGCAGGCCGTCGCCTTCGATGAGGGCGCAGTTCTCCGGCGTGGCGCGGTAGTGCATGATCGCGCCGTTGGCGTTGAAGCCGGCGATGGTGCCGAAGCTGGGGCTGACGAAACCCGGACGGCGCGCGCGGGCGGCGGTGATCTGCTCGTCGATCGTCACTTCCGTCAGCGGCTCGCGCTGCGGGAAGGCCAGCAAGGGCTCGAGCCAGGCAAAGAATTCGCACAGGGCGGCGCCGTCCTGCTCCATGGCGTCGCGCACGTGGTCGGCCTCCGCCGGCAGCTTGCGCGACTTGGCGTAGGTGGTCGGGTTGATCGCCTCGACCACGCGCACGCTTGCCGGCACGGCGGCGCGCATGCCGGCGGTGACGCGGCGTGGATCCAGCAGCAGGCTGGAATCCGGCGGCAGCGCGGCCAGGGCCTCGGCTGCCTGGTCGTAGGGCGCGACGCGCACGCCATCCTGTTCCAGGCGATCGCGCAGCGCGGCCGGAATCTTGCCGTCGGCGATGAAGATCGTCGCCTTCGAGGATTCGACCAGCGCATGGGCCACGAACACGGGGTTGTAGCTGACATCGGCGCCGCGCAGGTTGAACAGATAGGCGATGTCGTCCAGGGTCGAGATGAAGTGGCGCTCGGCGCCCAGCCTGGCCATCGCGTTGCGGGTGGCGTGCAGTTTATCCGCGCGCGTGGTGGTCGCGTACGGCGCTTCATGTTCATACACGGCGTCCTGCGGCAGGCCGGGACGGTCGCTCCAGATCTCGTCGAGGAGATCGAGGTGGGTAGCAAGCCGGATGCCGCGCGCCTTCAGCGCATCTTCAAGCAGGCGCGCCACGGCCAGGCCCAGCACGCGGGCATCGACGGCGACGGTCTGGCCCGGTTCCATGTTCTCGGCCAGCCAGTCGATGTGCAGCAGGCTGGCGCCCGACGGAATCTTCATCAGGCGGATTTCGGTGCCGGCCAGTTCCTGCTCGGCTTGCGTGTAGTAGCGGCCATCGGTCCAGACGCCGGCGAAATCCCTGGTGGCGATGAAGGTGCCGACCGAACCCGTAAAGCCCGACATCCACTCGCGGCCCTTCCAACGGCCGGGCAGGTATTCGGACAGGTGGGGATCGGCGGAGGGAACGATGAAGGCGTCGACCTGATGGCGCGCCATCGCGGCGCGCAGCTGGGCAAGGCGTTCGGCGCGCAGGCTGGTGGTGTCAGTGGCTGGCATATCGGGGATGCTCGTGTTTTGTGTTGTTTCCAAGGTTTGTATCATACGCCCCTCTGTCTGGATGTGGCGCAGAGCCTCATTGCGCGGGAACATCAAGACACGGATCGTGGAAGCAAAATCGCGGAACCAATAGGAACGCGGTCCGGGAGATTCTGACGGATAATCGGGGCTGCATTCTTTTTCTCACAATAAATCATGCAAGAACAGGATTTCCACTACACCCGCGCCCGCGACCTCCTCGCCCGCGCCGAGGAACTGGTCAGCGCCGACACCGTCCAGGCTGCTGTTCGCAATGTCGCCGAAGTATTGAACGCACGCTTCGACAAGGACGAGACCGGCGAATTTCCGCTGGTGCTGGGCGTGATGGGCGGCGCGGTGGTCTTCACCGGCCACCTGCTGCCCCAGCTGAGCTTCCCGCTCGAGTTCGACTACATCCACGTCACCCGCTACGGCGACCTGGACCGCGGCGGCGAAGTCGTCTGGAAAGTGATCCCGCGCCAGAACGTGGCCGGCCGCACCATCATCGTGGTCGACGACATCCTCGACGAAGGCGAAACCCTGGCCCACGTGAAGCAGCGCCTGCTGGACATGGGCGCGGCCGAAGTGATCCTGGCCGTGTTCGCCGACAAGGACCTTGGCAAGCAGAAGCCGGTGCAGGCGGATATCGTGGGGCTGACCATCCCGAACAGGTTCGTGGTCGGCTTCGGGATGGATGCGCATGGTTACTGGCGTAACCTGCCGGGCTTGTGGGTGATTAAGGAGGAGGATAAGCAGGTGGAGGGGGCGCCGCCTGCTGCCGAATAGCCGTCGTTCCCGGCATTGCCGGGAGCGAACTTACTTGATGCTCAAGCGTTCCCGCGCCGCCTGATACTGCTCCTTCAGGCGCGCCACCATCTCCGCCACCGTCGGCACATCGTCCATCAGGCCCACGCCCTGCCCCGCGCCCCAGATGTCGCGCCAGGCCTTGGCGCTGCCGGAACCAAAGCTCATCTTGCTCTTGTCCGACACCGGCAGGTTGTCCGGGTCCAGCCCGGCCGCCACGATCGACTTTTTGAGATAGTTGCCGTGCACGCCAGTGAACAGGTTCGTGTACACGATATCTGCGGCGCTTGAGTCCACAATCGCATCGCGGTAGGCCTCGCTGACGTTCGATTCCTTCGTCGCCAGCCAGCGCGAGCCGATGTAGGCGAAGTCGGCGCCCATCGCCTGGGCCGCCAGGATGGCGTCGCCGGTGGCGATCGAGCCGGACAGGGCGATTGGACCGTCGAAGAACTTGCGCACCTCGCCCACCAGCGCGAACGGCGACAAGGCGCCCGCATGGCCGCCGGCGCCGGCCGCCACCAGGATCAGGCCGTCGACGCCCGCTTCCAGCGCCTTCTCGGCGTGGCGGATCGAGACCACGTCGTGCAGCACGATGCCGCCGTAAGCGTGCACCGCGTCCAGCATCTCCGGCGGCGGTGCGCGCAGCGAGGAGATGATGATCGGCACCTGGTGCTTCACGCAGACCTCGACGTCATGCGCCAGGCGGTCGTTCGACTGGTGCACGATCTGGTTGACGGCGATCGGCCCGACCTTTTTATCCGGATGCGCGGCCTGGTAGTCGGCCAGCTCACGCTGCAGGTCCGTCAGCCAGACGTCCAGCTGCTCGGCCGGGCGCGCGTTCAGCGCCGGGAAGGAGCCGACGATGCCGGCCTTGCACTGCGCGGCCACCAGGGCCGGGCCGCTGGCGATGAACATCGGCGAGGCGATGACGGGTAAGGAAAGGTCTTGCAGGACGATGGGCAGCGCCATGGATGTTCTCGGTGGTAAGTTAATCGGACCGGCCCACCGATTATAGAATCAAAAAAGCACGACCGTGCTAGATTCTTGGCTCTAATTATCGTGAAGCCATGGCCAGCAAGGTGTATTTCTGCGCTTCCGCCTCGTTGCCGGTCGCCTTGTAAGCGGCGCCCAGGTCCTTGTACACGCCCGAAATGACCGCATAGGCCCGGCGGTGCTGGTGGATCGCGATGGCCTGGTGATAAAGAGGAATCGCTTCCGCATATTTGCCTTGCAGCTGGTACATGGTAGCGATGGATTGGAGGCTCTTGATAATCCGCGGATCGTAGCGCGAGGATTTTCCGGCAATCGCCATCGCCTGCTTTTCCGCCATCATCGCGCCGGCAAAATCCCGGTTCAGGAACAAGCGCGTGGACTCCTTCCGGAGCGATTCCCACGACCGCTCCCTGGCCTGCGCAGCCGGCGCATGCAGGGACAGGGCGAAGCACAAACCCGTGACGAATGCTGTAAGGCGCATGGTGAAGGACTCCTGAAATGACGGCCTCAAGATGTTACCACGCGGCAACATCATAAAAATGCGCGGTTTCTCACGCGATATCCACCAGTACGCCATCGCGCAGCTGCGCCGCCCCGGCCTTTTCCAGCGCCCGCACCGCCCACTGCGCCAGCTCCGCAGCCGGATGCGGCAAGAAGCGTTCGCGCGCCAGCACCAGCAGCGGTACGGTCTCGAACAAAGCCTTCACCTCGGCCAGCGGCATCGTCTGGCGCTCGATCAGCAGGAATTTCAGCAGCACTTTGACGCCGTTCTCCGCGTTGCGCACCGGATCAAAGGACAGGTAGTCCAGGCGGCCGTAGGCACGCCGCAGGGCCGCGTCGACATCCGTAAAAGGCGCGCCATGGCCCGGGATCACCAGGCGCGGCTCGAGCGAGGCAATCAGGTCCAGCGTGGCCTTCACCTCGCCGAAACCCGGTTCGCCCGCCAGTTCCGGGAAGATCACGCCAAAGCCGTTCTGCCACAGGGCGTCGCCGGCGATCAGGATGCCCTCGTCCGCGCACCAGAACAAGAGCGCGTGCGGATCGTGGCCCGGCGCGCTCAGCGCCTGCCATGACAGCTCGCCCATCGCCAGCATGTCGCCCGGCGCGATGGTCTCGTCGAACATGAAACGTGCGCATTGCTGGCCGGTGGCGCGGTAACTGAGGGCGTCTTCGTCCCAGACGCGGACTTTATCGGCTTCGAACACGGGAATCGCGATGCGGCAGCCGAAGGTGTCCCGCAAGGCCGCGTTGCCGCCGCAGTGGTCCGAATGCAGGTGGGTGTTGACGATGCGGTCCAGCGGCCGGCCCTGCAAAGCGTGTTCGACCAGCGCCAGCGTCTGCGGCGCATGCGTCACATAACCCGTGTCGACCAGCGTGGTGCCGCCGCGGCCAGTGAACAGGATGTTGTTGGCGGACAGCCAGCCGCGCTCGAACACCTGCATGGACGCCGGCAGCAGCATCAGTCGAAGATCTGCGCTTCGCGCCGCCGGATCTCGGCCCACACGGCGCGTTTGTAGTCGTCGTCGGCCCGGCCCCAGGCGACGATTTCGTCGATGGTGCGCATGCAGCCTTCGCACAGGCCGGTGGCGGGGACCATGCGGCAGATGTTGATGCAGGGAGACGGGACAGGCGTCTGGTCTTCGGGATTCATGGTGCAGCTTTCTCGATCTTGCCGGCCACCCTGGCGTTAAAACGCGCGGGATCGATCACGCAGCGCTCGTGGATGCCTTCGCAGATGCGTTCGACGTCGTCCCAGGCCTCGACCCGGAAGCGCACGCGGCGGCCATCGACTTCGATCACTTCGCCCTTCACGTGCAGGGTCATACCGGGAGGCGTCGGCGCCAGGTGCTGGAAGCTGACCATGGTGCCCAGGCTTTGTTCATTCGGCCAGTCCATATACGGCATCATGCCGTGGACACAGGCCAGTTCCATCATCCCGACCATGTAGCCCGTGGCGAGCACAGCAGGCATGTCGAGACAGAATGGGGTATCGTGATAGAGCTGCGGCACGGTGGCGCGTTCAGGTACCGTGTAACGCCACTCGAAGCGGATGCCGGGTTGAAATGTTGGACTCATGCCGCGCAGATTACCGTATCCCCAAGGTTTGCGCATGCGCGACGCTGTCAGGTTGACGCAAGCTTGCGACCCAAAACTTCGGCATGACCGATGTACAAGGAGAGCCGATGACCCTCAGTAATAAATTGCTGGCGCAAATGCGCGCCGCCACCCGCTCGCTGTTACGACGCGGGCCGTCGGTCGCGCGCACAGTGATGCGGGAATCGATCAAGACCGCGTCCAGCCTGCACCCGGCGGCGAAGACCAGGGCCTCGAACCAGGCCAGCTTCGACCCAGTCTCCGACATGCTGGCCGACCTCAGCCGTATCGGCCAGTCCGTCAATCCTTTCAATGTGCCGCCGCTGTCGACAGGTGCGGCCGCGATCGGCCTGCCCGGCCATTTCATCGACGCTTCGTTCACCAACGAGGCCGGCACCCGTGACTACAAGCTGTACGTGCCGAGCAGCTATGCCGGCCAGCCTTCGCCGCTGCTGGTGATGCTGCACGGCTGCACCCAGAACCCGGACGATTTCGCCCTCGGCACCGGCATGAACGTGCTGGCCGAGGAGCATGGCTGCCTGGTGGTCTATCCGGCGCAGTCGCAGCAGGCCAATGCGCACCGCTGCTGGAACTGGTTCAACGCGATCGACCAGAAACGCGACCAGGGCGAACCGTCGATCATCGCCGGGATCACGCGCGACATCATGGCGCGCTACGTGGTCGATCCGCGGCAGGTGTATGTGGCGGGCCTGTCGGCGGGCGGCGCCATGTCCGCCATCATGGGCACCCTGTATCCCGAGCTGTACGCGGCGGTGGGCGTGCATTCCGGCCTGCCCTTTGCCGCCGCGCACGACCTGCCGACGGCGATCGCCGCCATGAAAGGCGATTTCCGCCGTCCCAAGACCAGCAAGGCGCGCGAACTGCCCATCATCGTTTTCCACGGCGACCAGGACACCACGGTGCACCCGGCGAATGGCGAAGAACTCATCAAGCGGCGCCGCCGCCACGCCGCGGAAAAAATCGCGGTCGAACCGGGCCGCGTGCCCGACGGCCACGCCTATACCCGTACCGTGCACAGCCATCCGGACGGCACGGTCCACGCGGAACACTGGCTGGTGCACGGCTTCGGCCACGCCTGGTCGGGCGGCGATGCGCGCGGCACTTATACCGATGGCAAGGGACCGAACGCCAGCCGCGAGATGATGCGTTTCTTCCGGACACGGCGCTGAGCCCGCCGGCTCACGGCGTCCCGGACGACGCCCTACCCTGTTGCGCGATATGCTGGCGCAGGCAGGCCGGACACCAGCAGCCGGGCGCCGGCTGTTCCGCGCCGGACGATGCCGGAACCGGTACCGGAACAAGGGGCGGCAGCGTGGTGCACCAGCAGGGCTCGGCAGCACCATCGGCCATGGCGCAGCCGAAAGCGGCGCCGCAGCGGGTGCAGATGCTCATGGATCGCTCCTCATAAAATGCAACAAGTTCTTATAATGCCCACTGCGAGAGGCTAATGCCTGTAAAATCTCGCAAATTCTTTTTGGACCCCCCATGACCGCTACGCTGACTCCTCTGACGGGCGACGACCAGAATAATGACCTGACTGCGGTCTCGCCGCAGATCAAGGCGCAGATCCTGGCCGAAGCACTTCCCTACATCCGTAATTTCCACGGAAAAACCATCGTCATCAAATACGGTGGCAACGCGATGACCGACGAACGCCTGAAACACGGCTTCGCGCGCGACGTCATCCTGCTGAAGCTGGTCGGCATGAACCCGGTGGTGGTGCACGGTGGCGGTCCGCAGATCGACAACGCGCTGAAAAAGATCGGCAAGCAGGGCACCTTCGTGCAGGGCATGCGCATCACCGACGAAGAGACCATGGAAGTGGTCGAGTGGGTGCTGGGCGGCGAAGTCCAGCAGGACATCGTCATGCTGATCAACCACTACGGCGGCCAGGCGGTCGGCCTGACCGGCAAGGACGGCGGCCTGATCCGCGCGCGCAAGATGGCGATGCCGGACCGTGACAAACCGGGCGAATTCCTCGACATCGGCTTCGTGGGCGAAATCGAGGCGATCAATCCGGCTGTGGTGAAAGCGCTGCAGGACGATGCCTTCATTCCGATCATCTCGCCGATCGGTTTCGGCCAGGACGGCCAGGCCTACAACATCAACGCCGACGTCGTCGCCGGCAAGATCGCGGAAATCCTGAAAGCCGAAAAGCTGATCATGATGACCAACATCGCCGGCGTGCAGGACAAGAGCGGCAACCTGGTGACCGACCTGTCGGCGCGCGAGATCGACGAGATGTTCGCGGACGGCACGATTTCCGGCGGTATGCTGCCGAAAATCTCGTCGGCACTGGACGCCGCCAAGTCCGGCGTCAATACCGTGCACATCATCGATGGGCGCATTGAACACAGTTTGTTGCTGGAAGTCTTGACCGAACAGGCCTTTGGCACTATGATCCGGTCTCACTGAAATTTTGCAGCGGTTCAAGTCGCTGCGAAATGAAGTCTGATGCCCTTGTAGCTCAGTGGTAGAGCACTCCCTTGGTAAGGGAGAGGCCACGTGTTCAATCCACGTCAAGGGCACCATCTGGAGCGGTAGTTCAGTTGGTTAGAATACCGGCCTGTCACGCCGGGGGTCGCGGGTTCGAGCCCCGTCCGCTCCGCCAGAATCAAAGAAAAAAGGTCCGACTTGTTCGGGCCTTTTTTCTTTTCCGTGACCCGTCCCGCCTTCAGGCTGCGATCCGATTTGTAGCCAAGTCCCAGCCGCCCACCGTGCTGCCTCCGGTGCCGCCGCCAATTTTCTGCTGCGTATATCTCCATTTGACTTTGCTGAACCCTTGATACCGTCCAGCTGCAGATATACGTCGATAGCTATTATTGTTGCCTCCACTAATACGGACGAGTGTCCGCGCTGGGTGATTATTCTTGGATGACTGCTTTGCTTCCTTGTGGACTCGCAACGAACAGCCGAACCAGCAGCAGTAGGTTGACGCTCTGTCGATTGTTTGCGGAGGGACGATGTCGGCTAAAGGACAAGTGGCGGCGCAGACAGCGCTTACACCAAACGAAAGACTGAGCATGAGCCCTGAGGCACGGGCGAAAATGCGTAGGCGCGAGCGTGATGTTTACGAGTACTACGATGACATGGGCCCAGGAAAAGGCAACTGCACATGGGGAGCCGGCATCCTGGCGCATCTAAAACCTTGCACTAAAGATGAAATCGGTAAAAGGGTGAGCCAGGCTGCGATCGATGCCGAGTATGCCCGTCGGGTCGCGATCGCGGAGCGCGGTGTAAGACACAACGTTCGCAAGACAGCATTGAATCAAGAGCAGTTCGATGTATTGGTCAGCCTGGCGTACAACGCGGGCGTCAGTGGTTCTATGCATGTCTTCAGGCTGATCGACAAGGGCGAACTCAATCAGGCCGCCGGGAGTATCAGCAGAATGACATCAACTACCGTGAACGGAAAAAAGGTATTGACACGCGGACTGATTGCGCGCCGCGCGGAAGAAAGCGCACCATTTCGCTCCATTGAAACAAAGGCTGTGGCTAAGAAGTAGAGAAAGGAGCCAGAGGATATGCATCAATACATCGCTGCTACGCTTGTACTCGCAACGGTCATTCAATTACCGAAGTCTGCAAACGCCGCACCGCCTGAAAACGCCGACGTCCTTGGTATCTGGACGTTGACCAGAATTCTCGATTCAGCTGAAATCACGTCGATGAACGATCGAGAAGCAGCCCGGCTCGTAGGCAAAACGCTGATCGTCCAGCCGGATAACGTAGTGATTGCTGGCGAAACCTGTGGCGAGTCCGATTTTGAGCGCCATCGCGAGCCCGCTGCCAGATACATTCGTGAAAACTATCATGCACCGGTTGGCAGGCTTGGGCTGCGGGATACGATCACGGTAGTCAATCTGGGCTGCACAGAGGCGCTCCTGAAGGGGAAAAACAAGATGGTCGTGTTTTGGGACGGCTTCTTCTACGATGCAGAGAAGCGCTCTGACACACCTGTTCAACAAGCCCGGCGCTGACAACGCCATAATTCTCCAATACGCCGCTCAATAGATCCTTTCCACGCTGGCGCCCTCTTCCTGCAACAGCGCCGGCACGCTGCCATTTCCCACCAAATGCAGCACACCGACCGCCGCAAAGGTCCGTGGCTCCTGCCGCAGCAATTGCAGCAGGCCGTCCGCCAGCGCCCCATTCCTTTCCTTCAGCAGAACCCGCGTCACGAAGCTGCCGGACACGCTGGTGTCTTGCTCGCAGCGCGCGGCGATGCGGTCGAGCGCCGCGCGGTCGGCGCCGGCCCAGGCCTGCACCATGGCGCGCGCCTCCTCGCGCTGGGCGCCGCTGGCGATCGCCCCCATGATCTCGTCGAGGAAGCGCCAGCGCTCCGGCGCCGCCAGGCGGTCGAGCATGGCCAGTTGCCGGTCCAGGGATTCGAGTTCGACGATGCGGATGCCTTTCGCGCGTGCGAGCCGGGCAAGATACGCCTCGCTCGATAGGTCGCTCCGATAACCCTGCTTCGTGTACTCGGCCATCGTCAGCAGGGTCGCCAGCAGCACCGGCTTGTAACGCAGGGCGCCGGCCGCGTCGTAGCCGGCCTCCGCGACCAGGCGGTCCAGCAAGGCACGGCCTTCCTTGCGCATGCCGTCGTAGCCCGCGCCGGCATCCAGCATGCCGTGCGTTCTCAAGGCCCGCAGGAGCGCGGCCTGCGGCTGGGCGGGGTCGAGCTCGAGCGCCAGCGTGGACGATTGCGCCAGCGCCTCCTCGATACGCCGCTCGAGCGGATAGTAATCCGGCAGGCCGACGTGCAGGGTCCCGAACAGGTGCATCACGTGGCCACCTAGGCTGACGCGGAACAGGGCGCCGCGCTCGGCGGCGGAAACAGGAGGGCTGGCCAGCCAGAGCAGGCTGAACAGAGTGGCGAAGAACCGGGAAACGACGCGGGCACACATCGGGCGGCGCATGCTTTCCTCGCAGGATCAGTTGCTCAGATACACACTGTGGATAATCGCGCTTCCCTTTCGATTATCGAGCTGCCCATCCGTCGAATCCTGCGCTGGCGCAGACTCGATATAATGCGAGGCTGTCTTCCTTGACTAGCTTGCCGTGTCCACACCCGCCCCCATCGTCTGGCTGTTCGACCTCGATAACACCCTGCACGACGCCTCCCACGCGATCTTTCCGGCCATTAGCGCCAACATGAACGTGTACATCGCGCGCGTGCTCGGCGACGGCGTCACGCCGGCCAGCCAGGAAGCGGTGAACGCGGCCCGGCTCGGCTACTGGAAGCGCTACGGTGCGACCCTGCTCGGCATGATCCGCCACCACCAGGTCGATGCCGCCGATTTTCTGCGCGAGACGCACGACCTGAAAGCACTGCACGAGATGGTGCGCTGGGAACGCGGCCTGTCGCGTCTTTTGAAGCGCCTGCCCGGCCGCAAGATCCTGCTGACGAACGCGCCGACCGCGTATTCGAAGCAGGTGCTGCGCCACATCGGCCTGCAGCGCCACTTCGCCCACCACATCGCGATCGAGGACATGCACGTGCACGGCCAGCTGCGCCCGAAGCCGTCGACCCTGATGCTGCGGCGCCTGCTGCGCAAGCACCGCCTGCCGGCGCAGCGCTGCGTGCTGGTCGAGGACACGCTGGTCAACCTGAAGCACGCCAAGCGGCTCGGCGTGCGCACGGCCTGGGTCACGCAATACCTGCGCTACAGCGATCCGAGCGGTAAAGCCGGGCCGCGCATCGGACCCTTGCCGAAAATGCTAAAACGACCCGCCTACGTCGATGTCAAAGTAAAATCCGTGCTTCAGCTGCCGTCGCACCTGCGCCGGCTGCGCGCATCGACCTGACATTCGACCCGAATCGACCTGAACACGGAGCACCGCAAGAACATGGCAAGCACCAAGCCGGGCCAACGCAAGCTGCAGATCCTCCAGGCCCTGGCGGCCATGCTGGAACACCCGAAAGGCGAAAAGATCACCACCGCGGCGCTGGCCGCGAAGCTGTCGGTGTCGGAAGCGGCGCTGTACCGCCACTTTGCCAGCAAGGCCCAGATGTTCGAAGGGCTGATCGAGTTCATCGAGTCGAGCGTGTTCGGCCTGTTCAACCAGATCACCGAGCGCGAGGAAGACGGCGTGGCGCAGGCGCAGGCGATGCTGCAGATGCTGCTCTCCTTCGCCGCCAACAATCCGGGCATGACCCGGGTCTTGATCGGCGACGCCCTGGTGGGCGAGGACGAACGCCTGCAGCTGCGCATGAACCAGTTCTACGACAAGGTCGAGCTGGCGTTCAAGGGCGCACTGCGCCTGGCCGTGACCCAGGGCCACGGGCGCGAAGAAGACGTGGCCGCCCGCGCCAGCCTGCTGGTGTCCTACGTGACCGGACGCTGGCACCGGTTCGCCAAGAGCGGCTTCCGCCAGCACCCGGCCGACAGCAGCGGCCTGCAGCTGTCCCTGCTGCTGGCGGCATGAACACCGACCCCATTTTCGCCCTGCTCGACGACGCCAGTCCGGACGCCACTCCGCCCTCGCGTTCGCGCCTGTACCGCGATTACGCCGGCATGCTGGCCTGCCACACGCTGGAAGAATGGCCGATGCTGCTGGTGCGCCTGCAGGAAGCGCTGGCGGCCGGCCTGTACGCGGTGCCGGTGCTGAGTTACGAACTGGGCGAGCAGCTGCTCGGCATCGTACCGCCGGCCGGCGCCACGGACACGCCCCTGGCCCAGGTGCTGCTGTTCCACGGCTACGACTTGCTGTCCGCCGACGAGGTCACGGCCTGGCTGCAGGAACGCGCCGGCGTCAACGGCCCGGCCGGCATCGCCGACATACGCAGCAACGTCGACGAAACCAGCTTCACGCGCGCCATCGATCGCATCCGCGACTACATCGCGGCCGGCGACACCTACCAGGTCAATTACACCTACCGGATCCGCTTCGACGCCTTCGGCTCCATCTACGCGCTGTACGCGCGCCTGCGCGAGCGCCAGCCGGTGCCCTATGGCGCGCTGATCGCCCTGCCGGACGGCCGCACGGTGCTGTCGCTGTCGCCCGAGCTGTTCGTGCGCCATGACGCCGGGCGCCTGCTGGCGCGCCCGATGAAGGGCACGGCACCAAGCAGCGGCGACCGCGACCTCGACGCCGTGCGTTCCAGCGCCCTGGCGGCCGACCCGAAGAACCGCGCCGAAAACCTCATGATCGTCGACCTGCTGCGCAACGACCTCGGACGCATCGCCCGTACCGGCAGCGTCGGCGTGCCGGCCCTGTTCGAGGTGCGGCGCTACAGCAGCGTGCTGCAGATGACCTCCACCGTGCAGGCGCAGCTGGCCGAGGGCGTGCCGCTGGGCGCCATCTTCGACGCTTTGTACCCCTGCGGCTCGATCACTGGTGCCCCCAAACGGCGCACCATGGAGATCATCCACGAGCTGGAGCCGGCGGCGCGCGGCATCTACACGGGCGCGATCGGCTGGATGGACCCGCCGGCCTTCGGGGTGCAGGAGGGTTTTGGTGACTTCTGCCTGTCGGTGCCGATCCGCACCCTGGTGCTGCAGCCCGAGCACAACGGCGTGCGCCGCGGCGAGCTGGGCGTCGGCGCCGGCATCGTCTACGACAGCGATCCGGCCGCCGAATATGCCGAGTGCCGCCTGAAGGCGCGCTTCCTGACCGGCTTGCCGAATACCTTCGAGATCTTCGAGACCATCTACGCCACCCGCGAAGACGGCTGCCGCCACCTGGAACGCCACCTGGCGCGCCTGGAAGCGTCCGCCGCCTACTTCGGCTACCCCTTCACCGAGGAGCTGGCGCGCGCCGGCGCCATCGCCGCCTGCGCGGTCCTGCCCGCGAACACGCCGCACCGCCTGCGCCTGGCCTTGCAGCCGGACGGCGAAATCGTCGTGCACACGGCGCCGCTGGCCACGCTGACGGCGCCGGTCGAGGTGCTTCTGTCGGATGAACCGGTCGATTCGACCGCCCTGTTCGCGCGTCATAAAACGAATATCCGCAGCCGCTACGACGCCGCCTGGAAGGCTGCGGAAGCCGTGGGCGCCTTCGACACCCTGTTCTTCAACGAGCATGGCGAACTGGCCGAGGGCGGCCGCAGCAGCGTGTTCGTGCGCGTCGGCGGCCGCTGGTACACGCCGCCGCTATCGTCCGGCGTGCTGCCGGGCGTGATGCGGGCCGTGCTGCTGGAAGACCCGGATTGGCAAGCGATCGAATGCCCGATCTCGCGCGAGACCCTGGAACGCGCGCAGGAGATCGTGGTGTGCAATGCGCTGCGCGGGCCGCTGCGGGCGACGATCCGGCGCGCTGCCTAGGCTTCACGCTTCGGCGCCGGCCGAAGCATCGCTGCACGGCCCTGCCCTAGCATGGCGGGCATGAACCTTATCCACTACCTGAACCGGCACTTCCTGACCCGCGAACAGCTGCTGGCACGCAGCGGCATCGATGGCGACCGCCTCGATGCGCTGCAGGCACTCGGCATGATGCCGCGCCCTTCCTACCGCCTGCGCATGGAACTGGCCTGCGACTCCTATTTTGGCGCGCATGCGGAAAGCCATGCCGTCGACTGGTACGCCCAGGGATATGTCGCCTGGGCCGGCCTCCTGGCGGCGCTGGACGGGCCGTACCAGGCCTTCGAGGTATTTGCGGCGCGCTACCGGCGCCGGCTTGCACAGCTGGCCGCGCCGGAAGCCTTGAGCGGCGAGGCCCACATCGCCGCCGAATGGCAGCATTTTTTGGATGGCACCTATGGCCTGTGCACGCGCTCGGGGCTGCCCGAGGACATCGCCGCAAAGGAAGCAGCCATCGTCCTCATCCGCGCCTTGACGGAAGGACGCGCGCGCCAGGACCTGATCGAGGAGGAACGCGGCAGGCTGGCGGCCGCAGTGGATCTGCTGGACGCCGCGAGTGCCCCGTTTGCCCCGCACGAGCTGGCGCGCAGCTCGCGCCGGCGCTACGTCGACGCGGTACGCGCGGCCTGGCTGCGCTAGAACCCGGTCAGCCGCCCAGCGCCTGTTCGATCTTGCTCACCAGCGCCGGATCCTGCGGCGTCACCTTGCTGGGGAAGTACTCGACCACCTTGCCGTTACGGTCGATCAGGTACTTATTGAAGTTCCACTTCGGCTGGTTGCCGGTGGCCTTGATCAGCTCCGCGTACAGCGGGTTGGCGTCGGCGCCGCTCACCACGCTGGAAGCGAACATCGGGAACTTCACGCCATAGGTGTTGTAGCAGAGGTCGGCGATCTTCTTGGCGTCGCTTGATTCCTGCTTGAAGTCGTTCGACGGGAAGCCCAGCACGACCAGGCCGCGCGCTGCGTACTTCGCGTACAGCGCTTCCAGGCCCTGGTATTGCGGGGTGAAGCCGCAGTAGCTGGCCGTGTTCACCACCAGCACGACCTTGCCGGCGTACTGGCACAGGTCCTGCGGCGCCTCGTCCTGCAGGCGTTTAAAAGTGTGCTTCAGTACGGCCGGGCAGGATGCCGGCGCTGCAGCTGCCGGTGCAGCGGCGGAGGCGTTCTGCGCCTGGACGGGCGCGGTGGCGGCGATGGCAGCGCCGAGGGAGAGCAGCAGGACGGTGGTCTTGATCATGGCGGCGGAGGTGAGAGGTTGAAAAGCGGGGTTAATAAAAGCCCATTCTATTCCACCTTGACCTTGTCGAGGTCGGCCTTCGGCGGCGGCCACGACAGCTTCATGTCCTGCATGGTTTCCAGCAGCAGGTGGGCGACGATCAGGTTGCGGTGGGTCTTCGAATCGGCCGGCACCACATACCAGGGCGCGTGATCCGCATTGGTGGCGGCAATCGCATCCTCGTAGGCGCGCTGGTAGCTGTCCCACTGCTCGCGCGCGGCCAGGTCGGCCGGGTCGAACTTCCAGTGTTTTTCCGGATCGTCGAGGCGTTCCTGCAGGCGCTTCTTCTGCTCGTCCTTCGAGATGTGCAGGAAGACCTTCATGATGGTGGTGCCGGTCTCGGACAGCATGCGCTCGAAGTCGCGGATCTGGGCATGGCGGCGCTTGGTCTCCTTGCCGTCGATGTCGCCCAGCACGCGCGGCACCAGCACGTCCTCGTAGTGGCTGCGGTTGAACACGGCGATCTGGCCGGCGGCCGGCACGTGGACGTGCACCCGCCACAGGTAGTCGTGGGCTCGTTCGCGTTCGCTCGGCGCCGTGAAGCCGACCGCCCGCAGTCCCATCGGGCTGATCTTCGATTCCGAGAACAGCGCGCGCGTGGTGCCATCCTTGCCCGAGGTGTCCATGCCCTGCAGGATCAGCAGCAGCTTCTGCTTGCGGCTGGCGAAGAGCATTTCCTGGAAGTGGGCTACTTGACCGATCAACTCGCTAGTCAGCGCTCGCTCACGCTGCTTGGCGCCGCCTTTTTCCCCGTTCTTTTCGCCGTTCTTCTCGCGCAGGGGCGTCAGGCCGGCATCCTCGTCGCGCAGCTTGACGTTCTTGGGCGCCCGGAAGCGCTCGCGGGCATTCATGCCTGGACGCCGAGCTTGCGGTGCTCGACCAGCATGCAGTGGTTCATGACGACGTCCAGGCCGGCGGCGCGCGCCAGGTCGGCCGCGGCCTGGTTCTCGATCCCGAGCTGCATCCACAGGGTGCCGGCGCGCACGTGGATGGCATCCCTGGCCACCGGCGGCACATCCTCCGCCTTGCGGAACACGTCGACCACATCGATACGGCGCCCATCCCTTGCCAGCGCATCGGCGGCTTCCTGCAAGGTGGCGTAGACGCTGCGGCCGAGGATCTGCTGGCCGGCATAGGCCGGGTTCACGGGCAGGATTTCGTAACCGTGCGACTGCAGGTATTCCGCAACCTCGTAGCTGGCGCGCTCCGGCTTGTTCGACATGCCGACCACGGCCACGGTCTTGGCGGATTTCAGGATTTGTTCGATGGTTCGCATGCTGGGCTCGCTATGTTATCGTCACGGCTAGCTTATCAGTTTTATATGGCGCCCTGGCGCATGAAACCTCCTCCATGATGATCCGCCCTGCTTTCGCGTTCTCCCTGCTGCTTGCCTGCGCTTCCGCGTCCTCCCAGACCCTGCTTGAAGTCGAACAAAGCATCATCCCGGTATCCACCTGGGGCGGCACCCCGGCCGACGCCTCCCAGGCGCGCCGCCAGACGATCACCCACATCACCCTGCACCACCAGGGCGAGCCGTATAAACCCGGTACCGATCCGCAAAAGTACCTGCGCAACCTGCAGACCTGGTCGCGCAACACCAAGCACTGGCTCGATATCCCCTACCACTACATCATCGACCTCGACGGCAAGATCTACGAGGGCCGCAAGATCGAGTACGCCGGCGACACCAATACGGAGTACGACCCGACCGGGCACGCCCTGATCGAAGTGGTCGGAAATTTCGAGGAAGTCGAGCCGAACCAGCAGCAGCTGGATGCCGTGGTGAGATTGATGGCCATGCTGGCGAAGAAATACGACGTCACGCTCGACCGCATCGCCAGCCACCGCGATTTTTCGAAGCAGACCGTGTGCCCGGGCGCCAACCTGTACCGCTATGTGCAGGATGGGTATTTCCGGCACAAGGTCGCGCTCAAGCTGGCGCAAGCCGCCAATTAATGCGTCATCCGATACAGGGTCCTGCCGAGACCTGTGCCTGCGAGGAACAGCAGTAGCAGGACAAGGATTGCGATGCCGATGCGCAGATGCTGCGGCAGGCGGTTGAAGCGCTGAACAAGGGTCTCGTAGCGAAGCTTCATGGCGGCTCCTGTTGCGCCGTGCCTGAGCCCGGCAGAACAGCCAGTGTCTGACTGCCCTTTCACCAGGTCAAGCCGCCTCGACAAGAAGAAGATATGCCAATAAAAAAGGCAGCCCGCAGGCTGCCTTTTTTTTGAGCGTCGCGTCGGCTCAGGCGGCGCGCTCGTCGCGGTGAGGCAGGCGCCAGTCCTTGCGGATGAAGTGGCAGGTATAGCCGTTCGGATGCTTGACCAGGTAGTCCTGGTGTTCCGGTTCCGCTTCCCAGAACGGGCCGGCAGCTTTCACTTCGGTCATGACCTTGCCGGGCCAGAGGCCGGAGGCGTCGACGTCCTGGATCGTGTCCAGCGCGACCGCCTTCTGGGCGTCGCTGGTATAAAAGATCGCGGAGCGGTAGCTGGCGCCGATATCGTTGCCCTGGCGGTTGGCCGTGCTGGGGTCATGGATCTGGAAGAAGAATTCGAGCAGGCGCCGGTAGCTGATCTGGTCCGGGTCGAACACGATCTCGATCGCCTCGGCGTGGGTGCCGTGGTTGCGGTAGGTGGCGTTCGGCACGTCGCCGCCGGAATAGCCGACCCGGGTCGACAACACGCCCGGCATCTTGCGGATCAGGTCCTGCATGCCCCAGAAGCAGCCGCCAGCGAGGATTGCGGTTTCTTGTTTCATGGTCCGTCCTTTCAAGCCGTCGTTGTAATCCACGCTAGATGAGGACGAGGGGCTGTATTTCCAGAACGGCCAGGCAAGAAAAAAGGCAGCACGCAGGCTGCCTTCTTGTTCATCACTTGAATCCGCTAAGAATCAGCGGCCCTTGTGACGCAGCTTGGCGATGGCCGCCAGCTGGGCGATCGCCGCCGCCAGTTCGGCTTGCGCCTTGGCGTAGTCGATCTGCGAGTCCTTGTTCAGCATCAGCTCTTCCGCCTTGCGCTTGGCTTCCTGGGCTTTCGCTTCGTCCAGGTCGGCGCCGCGGATCGCGGTATCGGCCAGGACGGTCACGCCTTTCGGCTGGACTTCCAGGATGCCGCCGGCCACGAAGACGAATTCCTCTTCGGTACGGCCCGGCACGGTGATGCGCACGGCACCCGGACGGATGCGCGTGATCAAGGGGGTGTGCATCGGGTAGATACCCAGCTCACCCGATTCACCCGGCAACGCGACGAACTCGGCTTCGCCCGAAAAGATCTGCTCTTCGGCCGAGACGACGTCTACGTGAATAGTGTTTGCCATAAGTGTCCTTTGAAGAGGTTGCTAATCAAGCAGCCAGCTTCTTGGCCTTCTCGATCGCTTCTTCGATGGTGCCGACCATGTAGAACGCCTGCTCCGGCAGGTGGTCCAGTTCGCCCGACGCGATCATCTTGAAGCCCTTGATCGTGTCTTTCAGCGAAACGTACTTGCCCGGTGCGCCGGTGAACACTTCAGCGACGTGGAACGGCTGCGACAGGAAACGCTGCATCTTGCGAGCGCGGGCGACGACCAGCTTGTCTTCCGGTGCCAGTTCGTCCATGCCCAGAATCGCGATGATGTCACGCAGTTCCTTGTAGCGCTGCAGGGTGCCCTGCACGGCGCGCGCGGTGGCGTAGTGCTCTTCACCGACGACCAGCGGGTCCAGCTGGCGCGAGGTCGAGTCCAGCGGGTCCACTGCCGGGTAGATACCCAGCGAAGCGATGTCACGCGACAGAACGACGGTCGAGTCCAGGTGGGCGAAGGTGGTTGCCGGCGACGGGTCGGTCAAGTCGTCCGCAGGGACGTACACGGCCTGGATCGAGGTGATCGAGCCGGTCTTGGTCGAGGTGATGCGCTCTTGCAGGCGGCCCATTTCTTCGGCCAGGGTCGGCTGGTAGCCCACTGCCGACGGCATACGGCCCAGCAGTGCCGACACTTCGGTACCGGCCAGGGTGTAGCGGTAGATGTTGTCGACGAAGAACAGAACGTCCTTGCCTTCATCACGGAAGGCTTCGGCCATGGTCAGGCCGGTCAGCGCGACGCGCAGACGGTTGCCCGGCGGTTCGTTCATCTGGCCGTAGACCATCGCGACCTTCGAGTTGCCCAGGTTGTCCAGATCGACGACCTTGGCATCGGCCATTTCGTGGTAGAAGTCGTTACCTTCACGGGTACGCTCACCCACGCCGGCGAACACGGACAGACCCGAGTGTGCCTTGGCGATGTTGTTGATCAGTTCCATCATGTTGACGGTCTTGCCGACGCCGGCGCCGCCGAACAGGCCGACTTTACCGCCTTTGGCGAACGGGCAGACCAGGTCGATCACCTTGATGCCGGTTTCCAGCAGGTCTTGCGACGGCGACAGCTCGTCGTACACCGGAGCGGTGCGGTGGATCGAGGCGGTGGTTTCGGCGTTGACCGGACCACGCTCGTCGATCGGGTTACCCAGCACGTCCATGATACGGCCCAGGGTCGCCTGGCCCACCGGCACCATGATCGGCTTGTTGGTGTTCTGGATGGTCATGCCGCGACGCAGGCCTTCCGAGCTGCCCAGCGCAATGGTACGGACGATGCCGTCACCCAGCTGCTGCTGCACTTCGAGGGTCAGTTCGGAGCCTTCCATTTTCAGTGCGTCGTACACTTTCGGCATTGCGTCGCGCGGGAATTCCACGTCAACCACGGCGCCGATACACTGAACGATTTTGCCATCAGCCATGTTCGTTCCTTCAGATATAGTTTTAATTTCGTTACGAGATTCGTTTGCGGCGCTCAGTTACTTTTAGCCGCTGATCGCAGCTGCGCCCGACACGATCTCGGAGAGTTCTTTCGTAATCGCAGCCTGGCGGGTCTTGTTGTAGACCAGCTTCAGCTCGCCGATGACGTTGCCCGCGTTGTCGGTTGCCGCCTTCATTGCCACCATGCGTGCCGACTGCTCGGACGCCAGGTTCTCGGCCACCGCCTGGTAGATCAGCGCCTCGACGTAGCGCACCAGCAGCTCGTCGATCACCACCTGCGCATCCGGCTCGTAGATGTAATCCCAAGCGTGGGTGCCGGCGTCGGCTTCCAGCGCTTTGGCCGGCAGCGGGAGCAGCTGCTCGACCGCCGGTTCCTGGCGCATGGTGTTGATGAACTTGGTGTAGCACAGGTACACCGCGTCCAGCTGACCATCCTGGTAAGCGTCGAGCATGACCTTGATCGGGCCGATCAGCTTGTCCAGGTGCGGGGTGTCGCCAATGCCGGCAACGCTCGAAACGACCTTCACGCCGATACGGCTGAGGAAGCCCAGACCTTTATTGCCGATTGCAACGACTTCAATGCGATTGCCCGCGGCTTCCAGCTCGCGGGTCTTCTGCGTCACCTGGCGCAGCACGTTGGTGTTCATGCCGCCGCAAAGACCCTTGTCGGTCGTGACGACGATGAAGCCGACGGCTTTCGCCTTCGTGTTCTTGGCATTCGCCATGAACGCGTGGGTGTACTCCGGGTTCGCAGTGGCGAGGTTGGCCGTGATGTTGCGGACCTTCTCGCTGTAGGGACGGGCGGCGCGCATCCGGTCCTGCGCCTTGCGCATCTTGGACGCGGCGACCATTTCCATCGCCTTGGTGATCTTCTTCGTATTTTCTACGCTTTTGATCTTGCCACGTATCTCTTTGCCTGCTGCCATGAGCCCTTACTCCTTATAGGGACCGGGTTGCCCCGGTCCCGCATTCCATCAGAAAGCCGTGTTTAGAACGACTTCTTGAAATCGGCGATGGCGGCGGCCAGCGCAGCTTCGCCGTCCTTGTCCAGGGCCTTGCTGTCTTCGATCTTCGACAGCAGGGCGCCGTGGCTGGACTTCAGGAAGTTGTGCAGACCGGCTTCGAAGTCCAGCACGCGCTTGACTTCGACATCGTCGAAATAACCCTTGTTGACGGCGAACAGCGAAGCGGCCATCAGCGAGATCGGCAGCGGCGAGTACTGCTTCTGCTTCAGCAGTTCGGTCACGCGCGCACCGCGGTCCAGCTGCTTGCGGGTCGACTCGTCCAGGTCCGATGCGAACTGCGCGAACGCAGCCAGCTCACGGTACTGCGCCAGGTCGGTACGGATACCGCCGGACAGGCTCTTGATGACTTTGGTCTGGGCGGCGCCACCGACGCGCGACACCGAGATACCCGCGTTGATCGCCGGACGGATACCGGCGTTGAACAGCGAGGTCTCCAGGAAGATCTGGCCGTCGGTAATCGAGATCACGTTGGTCGGCACGAAGGCCGAGACGTCGCCTGCCTGGGTTTCGATGATCGGCAGTGCGGTCAGCGAACCGGTCTTGCCGGTGACGGCGCCGTTGGTGAAGGCGGACACGTAGTCGGCGTTCACGCGGGCTGCGCGCTCCAGCAGACGGCTGTGCAGGTAGAACACGTCGCCCGGGTAGGCTTCGCGGCCCGGCGGACGGCGCAGCAGCAGCGAGATCTGGCGGTAAGCAACAGCTTGCTTCGACAGGTCGTCGTACACGATCAGCGCGTCTTCGCCGCGGTCGCGGAAGTATTCGCCCATCGCGCAGCCCGAGTAGGCCGAGATGTACTGCATCGCTGCCGATTCCGAAGCGGAAGCGGCGACCACGATGGTGTACTCCATCGCGCCGTGCTCTTCCAGCGAGCGGACGATGTTCTTGATGGTCGACGCCTTCTGGCCGATTGCGACGTACACGCAGGTGACGCCCTGGCCCTTCTGGTTGATGATGGCGTCGACTGCGACAGCCGATTTACCGGTCTGGCGGTCGCCGATGATCAGCTCGCGCTGGCCACGGCCGATCGGCACCATGGCGTCGATCGACTTGATACCGGTCTGCAGCGGCTGCGACACGGATTCACGGGCGATCACGCCCGGGGCGATCTTTTCGATCGGGGCGGTCAGCTTGGCATCGACCGGACCCTTGCCGTCGATCGGCTGGCCCAGGGCGTTGACGACGCGGCCGCGCAGTTCCGGACCGATCGGCACTTCCAGGATGCGGCCGGTGGTCTTGACGGTGTCGCCTTCGGAGATGTGCTCGTAAGCACCCAGAATCACGGCGCCGACCGAGTCGCGCTCGAGGTTCATCGCCAGACCGAAGGTGTTACCCGGGAATTCCAGCATCTCGCCCTGCATCACGTCCGACAGACCATGGATGCGGCAGATACCGTCGGCGACGGAGATCACCGTGCCTTGGTTACGAACATCAGCCGAACCTTCGAGGCCCTGGATGCGGCTCTTGATCAGTTCGCTGATTTCAGACGAATTAAGTTGCATGAGTGCTAACTCCTAATAGTTTCTTGATGCGTTGGGCAAGTGCATGGACTTGGACGCGGTAGACGGTGCAAAGATCCTCAGGCCACCAGCGCGTTGTGCATCTGCTGCAGCTTCGCGCGGACCGAGGTATCCAGCACTTCGTCACCGACGACCACGCGCACACCACCGATCAGCGACGGGTCGATCTCGACCGTGGGGTTCAGCTTGCGGCCAAATTTCTTTTCCAGCGTGGCGACCAGCGTGTTCAACTGGTCGGCGGACAGCTCGAAGGCACTGTAGACGGTCGCGTCGGCAGCACCTGCCTGGGCGTTCTTCAGCACGGTGAACTGGGCGGCGATTTCCGGCAGCAGCGCAACGCGGCCATTTTCGGCCAGCATCGCGATGAAGTTCTTCGCCTCGGCGTTCAGGGGCGATTTGACCAGCGACGCAATCGTCTCGGCCAGCTGTGCCGGCTTGACGTTCGGATTGCCGGCGAAAGCCTGCATGTCCGGATTGGCGCCGATCTGCGCCAGTTCCGAGACGATGCCGGACCAGGCCGCCATGTCGCCGCTCTGGGCAACACGGAACAGCGCTTCGGCGTAGGGGCGGGCGACGGTTGCGAACTCAGCCATGATCAGAGCTCGGTCGACAGGCGGTTCAGCAGGTCGGCGTGGGCCGCTGCGTTCACTTCGCGCTTGAGGATCTGCTCGGCGCCGGCAACTGCCAGGGCAGCCACCTGGGCACGCAGTTCTTCGCGCGCGCGGGTCACTTGCTGCTCGGCGTCGGCCTTGGCACCTTCGACGATGCGGGCGGCCTCAAGCGTAGCGGTCTGCTTGGCGTCTTCGATGATCGCTGCGGCACGCTTTTCGGCGTCGGCGATGCGCTTGGCGCTTTCGTCGCGGGTAGCAGCCAGTTCAGCGGCGATGCGTTTTTCGGCAGCAGCCATTTCTGCCTTGCCACGGTCAGCCGCGGCGAGGCCGTTCGCGATCCTCTGGGCGCGCTCGTCGAGCGCTTTCATCACCGGCGGCCACACGAATTTCATCGTGACGAACACCAGGATGAAGAAGACCACGAACTGAACAAACAAGGTTGCGTTCAGATTCACGGTAAATTCCTTCTCACAAAAACGGATGCCGAACCGGGGAGGTTCGGCTCATCAGATCACTTGTCGTGAAAAGCGTGATTAGCTGGTGAACGGCTTGGCGAACACGAACAGCATGGCGATACCGACACCGATCAGGAATGCCGCGTCGATCAGACCAGCCAGCAGGAACATCTTGGTCTGCAGGGTGTTCATCAGCTCAGGCTGACGTGCCGAAGCTTCCAGGTATTTACCGCCCATGATCGCGATACCGATACATGCGCCGATAGCGCCCAGGCCGATGATCAGACCGCAAGCCAGTGCAACAAAAGAAACGTCAGTCATGAGATTTACTCCAAAAGATTAAAAATTAAAAAACTAGAAAATTACAACTTCTTTACTACCACTATCTTGTTCGTTCTTGCGATCGCGTCGGTCAGTGGCTCTCGTGGGCCTGACCGATGTACACCAGCGTCAGCATCATGAAGATGAATGCCTGGAGGAGCACGATCAGGATGTGGAAGATTGCCCAAGCCGAACCCGCGATGATGTGGCCAACCACGCCGAACGGCGATGCCAAGGCACCGAGCAGAGCAATCAACAGGAACAGCAGCTCGCCGGCGTACATGTTGCCGAACAGTCGCATACCGAGCGACACGGTGCGTGCTGCGTATTCGATCAGGTTCAACAGGAAGTTGAACGGCGCCATCCAGATGCCGAACGGGGCGGCGAACAGTTCGTGAACCCAGCCGCCGATGCCCTTGATCTTGACGTTGTAGAACAGGACCACGGCCAGCACGCCCAGCGACATGCCCATGGTGCCGTTCAGGTCGGCGGTCGGGACGACACGGAAATGCATTTCACCCAGGCCCACGGCGCGCAGGATGGCGGCGAACAGGTCGACCGGCAGGAAGTCCATGCAGTTCATCAGGAACACCCAGACGAAGACGGTCAGTGCCAGCGGCGCGATGAAGCTGCGGTCGCCATGCACGATGGACTTCGACTGGTCTTCGACCATTTCAACAACGGTTTCGAGCAGGCCCTGGAAACGGCCCGGCACGCCGGAGGTCGCCTTGCGGGCGGCCAGCCACATCACGAACACGCCCAACAGGCCCATCGTGATCGACCAGAACACGGTGTCATAGTTGATGACACTGAAATCGACGATGAAACCCTGGTGGATGTTGGTCAGGTGACCCAGGTGGTGGTTGATGTACTCTCCCGCAGTCGGCGCGTGCGCCGCGGCGTTTTCTACCGTTGGACTCGTCATTGTGAATGCCTAAATAATAAGATGATGTAACTTTTCAGCGCCACGATGAAGCCGCCCAGCAGGGCAGGCCAATTCAGATCGTGATACACCCGCGCCACGAGTACAAGCAGCGCGAGCGTCAATGCAATCTTTACAAATTCCCAGATGAAAAATGTCGCGGGGTTCGCGCCGCCCGGCTGTTGCGCACTGGCGAACAGACGTACCGCCATGACACCATTCGGAACGACACAACACAGCCCGCCCAATACCGCCGAAAACATCGCAGACCACCCCCCTAGCAGTCCGGCGATCACGCCGGCCACAACTGTTGCCATCATTTGCAGGGAGACCAAGCGCAGCATTGTTATTGTTCTTTCGCGCTAGCCGTGGTGGAACCGAGTTACGGTATGGTAATTACATGAATCAGCGGGATTATAAAGGCTTATGAACAGGGGAGTCAAACTGTTCCGCCCGTCTATATCCTGCAGGATGATGTAAAAACGACAAAGGATTATGCAGCGAAACTGTTAAATTTCCTACGAAAATCGGGGAACTGCCGGCATATCGACCGGCAGTCGAGCGCGTACATATACCTGCGCTCTGCGGAAGCCTCATGTGGACAAGGCGACACTTGTCCACATGATGGGAGGTGAAAGTACTTAGTCGCGCAGGCGGGCCAGCACGCTCTCGAGCACGTCGAGGTCGGCAAAGTCGATGATCATCTGTCCCTTGCCCTTGGGTCCCATCTTGAAGACGACCGGGGTGGCGAGGCGGTCCGACAGTTCTTCTTCGAGACGCACGATGTCGCCCGACTTTTCCTTCTGGCGCGGCGCGGCCGCCGGCGCGTTCTGCTCTTCCAGGGTGCGAGCCACCAGTTTCTCGGTCTCGCGCACCGACAGGCGTTTTGCGATGACCTGGTTGGCCAGTGCGATCTGGCTGGCGGCATCGACCGCCAGCAGGGCGCGCGCATGGCCCATGTCGATATCCCCTGCCATCAGCATGGTCTGTACCGGCTGGGCCAGGTTCACCAGGCGCAGCAGGTTCGACACCGCGCTGCGCGAGCGGCCGACCGCATTCGCCGCCTGTTCGTGGGTGAAGTCGAATTCCGAGATCAGGCGCGCGATGCCCTGCGCCTCTTCGAGCGGGTTCAGGTCTTCGCGCTGGATGTTCTCGATCAGGGCCATCGCGGCCGCGTTCTGGTCGTCGACCTCGCGCACCAGCACCGGGATCTCTTCCAGGCCCGCCAGCTGGGCGGCGCGGAAGCGGCGTTCGCCGGCGATGATCTCGTAGCCGACCGTGCCGTTACCGTGAATTGGCCGCACCAGCACCGGCTGCATGATGCCCTGGCTTTTGATCGAGGCAGCCAGCTCGGACAGCGAGCCGTCGTCCATGCGGGTGCGCGGCTGGTATTTACCGGCCTGGATGCGGGTCACCGCCAAAGTGGATGGGCTGCCGGCGGGTGCGGCCGTGGTGTCGTTGGCGTCGCCGCCGAGCAGGGCGTCGAGGCCGCGGCCGAGTCCCTTCAGTTTTTTCGTTGCCATGGATTGGACTGTGTCTGTTTTAAGTATGTGGATTACATGGTCTTGATGCGCTCGACCATCTCGGCGCCGAAGGCGATGTACGCCTGCGCGCCTTTCGAGGCCGGATCGAACACCACGCCGGGGATGCCGTACGAGGGCGCTTCGGCCAGGCGCACGTTGCGCGGGATGATGGTCTTGAAGACCTTGTCGCCGAAGTGCTGCTCGAGCTGGGCCGAGACCTGCTGCGACAGCGTCATGCGCGGATCGAACATCACGCGCAGCAGGCCGATGATGCGCAGGTCGTGGTTCAGGTTGGCGTGCACCTTCTTGATCGTGTTGACCAGGTCGGACAGGCCTTCCAGCGCGTAGTACTCGCACTGCATCGGGATGATCACGCCGTGCGCGCACACCAGGCCGTTCAGGGTCAGCATCGACAGCGCCGGCGGACAGTCGATCAGGATGAAGTCGTAGTCGGCGTCGACCTTGGCGAGGGCTTCCTTCAGGCGGCGTTCGCGGTTATCGAGTTCCACCATCTCGACCTCGGCGCCGGCCAGCTCGCGATTCGCGGGCAGCACGTCGAAGCGCCCTGCTTCGCTGCGCAGCTTCGCGGTGGCGACGTCGGCCTCGCCGAGCAGTACTTCATAGATCGACGATGTCAGCCCGGCCTTGTTGATGCCGGCGCCCATGGTGGCGTTGCCCTGCGGGTCGAGGTCGACCAGCAGCACGCGCTGGTCCAGCTTTGCCAGTCCGGCGGACAGGTTGACGCTGGTGGTGGTCTTGCCCACACCGCCCTTCTGGTTTGCTACGCAAAATATTTTCGCCATGTATGCCTTTAAAAAGCCATACCGTTAATACCGTTAAAACGATTTATACGATTTACCCGGTATTACGGTATAAACTGTTTATACCATTTACACTGTTGCGGATTGGATCGCTTTTTCGATAAACACGAGGTGGCGTTCCGCACCCAGCCTCGGTACCTGCAGGGGCTCCACCCCGCTCACCCGCCATGCCGCCGGCAGCCTCTGCTGCTCGTCCTGTGGCGCCACCCCTTTCAAGGCGATGTAGCGCCCGCCCTCCGCCAGCAGGTGCGAAGACCAGTTGACGAAATCCGAGAGGTCGGCAAAAGCACGCGAGGTGATGACGTCGAATTTGCCGCTCACCTCCAGTTGCTCGACCCGCGCCGTGTACACCGTCACATTCGCCAGGCTCAGTTGCGCTTTTACTTGCGTGAGGAAGGCGGTTTTCTTGTGCACGGTGTCGATCATCGACACTTTCATGTCCGGGCGCACGATGGCCAGCACGATGCCGGGCAGACCGCCGCCCGAACCGACGTCCAGCACATTTTTCGCGCCCGCGAAGGCCGGCACCGCAGCCAGCGAGTCGAGCAGGTGGTGGGTCACCATCTGCATCGGATCGCGCAGCGAAGTCAGGTTATATACGGAGTTCCACTTGAACATCAGGGCCAGGTAGTCCAGCAGCTGTTCCTGCTGGGCCGGGCTCACACTTAACTGCATCTCGGCGATGCCCTCGCCCAGCACCTGGCCCAGGGTGTTGCGGTCGAAATTCTTCATTCAGCCGCTTCCTCCACGGGTACGTTCGTAAAGCCCTTGGCGCCGCGCTTTTTCAGGTGCACCAGCAGCAGGGAGATGGCCGCCGGGGTCACGCCCGAGATGCGCGAAGCCTGGCCCAGGGTTTCCGGACGCTGCTTGTCAAGCTTCTGGCGCACCTCGATCGACAGCGCCTGGATCTCCAGGTAATTCAGGTTTTCCGGCAGTTTCAGGTTCTCGTAATAGTCGTGGCGCTCCACTTCTTTCGCCTGGCGGTTGATGTAGCCCGAGTATTTCAGCTGGATCTCGACCTGCTCTTTGACGGCCGGATCTTCCACGCCGGGGCCGGCCAGCGCTTGTCCCTCATTGCCCTGCAGGCTCATCAGCTTGTCGTACTCGACGCCCGGGCGGCGCAGCAGGTCGGCCAGGTTGTACTCGCGTTCGATGGCCTGGCCGATCACGCGCTCGGACTCGGCCGCGGCCAGGATGCGCGGGTTCACCCAGGTCGAACGCAGGCGTTCCAGCTCCAGCGCCACGGATTCGCGCTTGCGCTCGAAGGCTTCCCACTGCGCATCGCCGACCACGCCCAGCTTGCGGCCGATTTCCGTCAGGCGCATGTCGGCATTGTCTTCGCGCAGCGACAGGCGGTATTCCGCACGGCTGGTGAACATCCGGTAAGGCTCGGCCACACCCTGGGTGGTCAAATCGTCGACCAGTACGCCCAGGTAGGCTTCCGAGCGGCCAGGCGTCCAGGCTTCTTTGCCCTGGGTCTGCAGCGCTGCATTGATACCGGCAAGCATGCCCTGCGCCGCGGCTTCCTCGTAACCGGTGGTGCCATTGATCTGACCGGCGAAGAACAGGCCATTGATCGCCTTGGTTTCGAGCGAGGCCTTGAGGCCGCGCGGGTCGAAATAATCGTATTCGATCGCATAGCCGGGACGCAGGATGAAGGCGTTTTCCAGGCCGCGCATCGAGCGCACCAGGGCCAGCTGCACGTCGAACGGCAGGCTGGTCGAGATCCCGTTCGGGTAAAACTCGTTGGTGGTCAGACCTTCCGGCTCGAGGAAGATCTGGTGCGATTCCTTCGAGGCGAAGCGGTGGATCTTGTCCTCGATCGACGGGCAATAACGCGGGCCGACGCCTTCGATCACGCCGGTGTACATCGGGCTGCGATCGAGGCCGTTGCGGATGATCTCGTGGGTTTGCGCATTCGTGTGCGTGACCCAGCACGGCACCTGCTTCGGGTGCATGGACGCGTTGCCCATGTACGAGAATACCGGCACCGGATCGAGGTCGCCCGGCTGTTCGCTCATGACGGAAAAGTCGATGCTGCGGCCGTCGATGCGCGGCGGCGTGCCGGTTTTCAGGCGGCCTTGCGGCAGCTTCAGCTCTTTCAGACGGCTCGACAGCGACACCGCGGCCGGGTCGCCTGCACGGCCGGCCGTGTAATTCTGCAGGCCGACGTGGATCTTCCCGTCGAGGAAAGTACCGGCGGTCAGCACCACCGCACGGGCGCGGAATTGCAGGCCGATCTGGGTGACGGCGCCGACCACGCGCTCGCCTTCGACCATCAGGTCGTCGACGGACTGCTGGAACAGCCACAGGTTCGGCTGGTTTTCCAGGCGTGAACGGATCGCTGCCTTGTACAGGACACGGTCCGCCTGGGCGCGGGTGGCCCGCACGGCCGGGCCCTTGGACGAGTTCAGGATGCGGAACTGGATACCGGCCTCATCGGTGGCAATGGCCATTGCGCCGCCCATGGCGTCCACTTCCTTGACCAGGTGGCCCTTGCCGATGCCGCCGATTGACGGGTTGCAGGACATCGCACCGAGGGTTTCGATGTTGTGAGTGAGCAATAGGGTTTTTTGCCCCATGCGTGCAGACGCGAGCGCCGCTTCGGTGCCGGCATGGCCGCCGCCAACGACGATCACGTCGAATTCTGTCGGAAATAACATGATGGAATGTGCTGCGAGGAGAGTTAAGCTGGGATTATAGATTCTTTTTTCTTCGTGGCTTCGGTTGAGGGCCGAAAACGACAGAAAATTGTTTCACGTGGAACCAATTTTGGCCTCGTTACTTCGCGCTCGAATCCGCTAGGCTAAGGCCGGCGCGACAATTAATTGTGGAACCATACATGTCCTTGTACCGAAACCCTGCTCGGCCAGCGCGGCCGAGCTGCCCAAGGTCGAGTTCACACACAAGAACTGGGAAATCGTGTGCGACAACACGCGTACCTGCCGCGCAGCCGGCTACAGCGCCGAGCGGGAGGAGCTGATAGTCAGCGTACTCCTGACCCGGCGAGCTGGTGCCAGTCGGCCCGTTCGCGCCCGCGTGCAGTTCGCGCATATCGATGATGGTGCAGCGCAACCGCCTTCTCCCATTCCGATGCTGATCGATGGTCGCACGGTCGGTACGGTGACGCTGGACCACAGGACGGCGACGGGTACGCTGACGGCCGCACAGACGTCGGAGCTACTCGCCGCCATCGTCAAAGACAAGGAAATCGCTTGGGGTGTCGGCTTCGTCACCTGGACGCTCTCAACAACAGGCGCGAATGCCGTCCTACTCAAAATGGACGAGTTTCAGGGCAGGCTCAACACGCCGGGAGCGCTGATCAGGAAAGGTGGCAGACCTGAAAGGGAAGTTCTGCCACCTCTGTTCCTTCCCGTCATTCAGGCAGTCAAAGTGCCGGCGTCAGCTTCCGCATCGCTACCTACCAAGCTGAAATCGACATTGCTCCATGACCTTGGAAGGACCGTCAATGCCGATGACTGCGAAAACTTCGATCAGCTTGCCAGTGGCGAAGCCGAGCTGCGCTTACATCGCTTGACTGCCGACAGGCTTCTCGTCTCGGCAAGTTGTTGGGTCGCCCCCTACAACCGCGGTGAGACCTACTGGATCGTCAGGGACAGGCCGCCGTTCGAACCCATCGTGGTCGTCAAGGATGCGACGTCGTATGCCAAGGGCACGATTATCGCCAGCCACAAAGGGCGCGGGCTTGGCGATTGCGGAAGTCGTCAGAAGTGGACGTGGGATGGCCAGCGCTTCATTGCTAGCGCAGGGATGAGCACCGGGATGTGCCGCCTGATTGCTCCTGGCGGCGCATGGGAAATGCCGACCCTGACAACGAAGCTTCGTAAGCCACGCTAATACCCGACTGTTTCACGTGAAACATCACCAGCCCAACTTTGTAAAAGAATCGTAGGCTGTCTTTACAATCAGCAAGGACACGACCACCAGGAACAGCTTGCGCACGAAGCCGCTGCCATGCTTCAGCGCCAGCCGGGTCCCGATCAAGGAACCACCGATCTGGAACACCGCCATCACGGCCGCCAGCTTCCAGATCAGGTGGCCACTGTAGCCGAACCAGATCAGGGCCGAGATATTGCAGGCGACATTGACGATCTTGGCCGCTACCGAAGCGCCGAGGAAGTCGAAGCCGAAAAAGCGCACGAACATGAAGATCAGGAAGCTGCCGGTGCCCGGGCCGAAGAAGCCGTCATAGAAGCCGATGGCGGCACCGACGCCGGTCGCCAGCAGGCGCTCCGTCATGCCGCTATGGACCGGCGCATGCACCGAACCGAAGTCCTTCTTTTTGAAGGTGTAGATGGCCACCGCCAGCAGGATCAGCGGCAGCAGGCTACGCACGAAGTCACCCGGTACGCGGGTCACGGTCCAGGCGCCGACGAAAGCCAGCGCAAACGCGGCGATCGCTGCCGGTGCCGCCGTGCTCCACGCCACCTGCACCTGCCGCGCATATTTGACCGCGGCGACCGTGGTGCCGCACATCGACGCCAGCTTGTTCGTTCCCAGTAGGGTTGCCGGCACCTCTTTCGGGAACACGGCGAAGATCGCCGGAATCTGAATCAGGCCTCCCCCTCCCACCACTGCATCGACCAGACCAGCAAGAAAGGCCGCGCAGGCCAAGAGAACGACATCAAACATGGGAACAAATGCAATCGGGGGAAACTGCCATTGTACGGTAAGGAATCCCGACAGCTGGTGTAAGCTTGAGGAAGAACAAATCAAACAAAACCGAGGAGACGCAGCCGATGAATCCCATCCCCACCTTCAATTTCAGCACCGTGTCCAGCATCGTGTCCGAGCCCGGCGCCGCGCTCAAGCTCGGGCAGCTGGTGGCCGAACGTTTTCCCGGCACAAAACGCGTACTGCTGGTCACCGATCCCGGTTTCCTGCGGACCGGCCTGGTCGATGCGCCGCGCGCCAGCCTGGAGGCCCAAGGCATGCAGGTGGCCGTGTATGCGGACGTGGTCGCCGATCCGCCGGAGGCCGTGGTGCAAGCCGCGGCCGGGTTCGCGCGCAAGCACGGCACCGACCTCGTCATCGGCCTGGGTGGCGGCAGTTCGATGGATGTCGCCAAGCTGGTCGCTGTGCTGGCCGGCAGCGAGCAGCCGCTGGCGGAGATGTATGGCATCGGTAAGGTCGCCGGCAAGCGCCTGCCGCTGGTGCAGGTGCCGACCACGGCCGGCACCGGTTCCGAAGTCACGAATATCGCCATCGTCACCACCGGCGAGACCACCAAGATGGGCGTCGTCGCTCCCCAGCTGTACGCCGACCTGGCCGTGCTGGACGCCAGCCTGACCCTGGGCCTGCCGCCCGTCGTCACCGCCGCCACCGGCATCGACGCCATGGTGCATGCAATCGAAGCCTATACCAGCCGCCACAAGAAGAATCCGCTGTCCGACATGCTGGCGCGCCAGGCGCTGTCGTTGCTGTCGGCGAACCTGGTCAAGGCCTGCGAGAACGGCCACGACCTGCAGGCGCGGCAGGCCATGCTGCTGGGCGCCTGCCTGGCTGGCCAGGCCTTCTCGAATGCGCCCGTCGCCGCCGTGCACGCGCTGGCCTATCCGATCGGCGGGATTTTCCATGTGGCCCACGGCCTGTCGAACTCGCTCGTGCTGCCGCATGTGCTGCGTTTTAATTTGCCGGCGGCAGCGGACCACTATGCGGAACTGGCGAGCATCGTCGTGCCGCACGCCAGCGGCAGCGAGGAAGCGCGGGCCCAGGCCTTGATTGTTGCGATGCAGCAGATCGCCAAGATCACCGGTGTGGAGACGACCTTGCAGCAGGTGGGCATCACGGAAGGCGATCTCGACCGCCTGGCCGACGATGCGATGCTGCAAACGCGGCTGCTGGGGAATAATCCGCGCGAGCTGACGCGCGAGGATGCGCGCGCCATCTACGCGGCGGCGCTGTAAGCCCTAGAAGCTGGTCTGCGGCCGCTTCGCACCCAGAAAATCCAGCAGCAACGCATTCACCCGCTCATGCGCCGTCAGCTGCAGCCAGTGGTCGGCATCGACGATACGCTCAAAGCGGAACTCGCCTTCCACGTAATGGGCCGAATCGCGCATCTGCTTCTCGCCCAGCGCCGGATCGCGGTCGCTCCAGATGCCCATCACGGGAATTTTTACACGTGGCAAAGAATGCGGCAGCGCCAGCTTGACGTTGGCGCGGTAGTAGTTCAGCGCCGCCGTCAGGCGCCCTGGCGGGTCGAGATCGCGCTTCCAGAAGTCGGCCTGGCCCGGCTCGCTGGTGAACTGGCGCAGCGCGAACCAGTCGGCCGCGCGCAGCGTTTGCTCGGCGATGCCGGGCATGCAGAAGAAAGGGATATAGGACATGCGCAGGTGCTGCAGGATGCCGGCATGGGCGATCGCCGACGGGTGGCCGGTCGACATGGCGACGAAGCGCTCGATGCGCTGCGGCGCCATGGCCGCCAGCTGCCAGCCGATCAAGCCTCCCCAGTCGTGGCCGACCAGGTGGACTTTGTCGATCTTGAGCGCATCCAGCAGGCCGAGGACGTCGCCGCGCAGCTTATCCAGCGTGTAGTCCTGGATGTGCGGCGGCGCCTCGGTGCGGCCGTAGCCGCGCAGGTCCGGCGCCAGCACGCGGAAGCCGGCGCTGGCCAGCACCGGCACTTGCTTGCGCCAGACGATATGGGTATCGGGAAAACCGTGCAGCAGCAGGACGGTCGGCCCCTGCCCGGTCGTGGTGGTGTGCATGCGGATGCCGTTCGCATCCAGCATGAGGGATTCGTCGATCACCGGCACCTCCTGTGCGCTGTCCTGAGCCCTGAGCTGCGGCCCATTCTACATGGGCCGCAGCGGCGCCGACGTTCCCTAGACGGCTTACGGAAAAGCGCTTACTTCCAGGCCGCGCACTTGGTCTCGGCCTTGGTCGTATAAGCCTGGGCGCCCGGGATGGTCGAGACGACCTTGTAGTAATCCCACGCCCCTTTCGACTCCTTCGGCGTTTTGACCTGCATCAGGTACATGTCGTAGACCATGCGGCCGTCCGGACGGATCTCGCCGTTCTTGGCGAACATGTCGTTGATCTTGGTCTTTTTCAGCTGCGCCATGACCTTGTCGGCATCGTCGCTGCCCACCGCCTTTACCGCGTTCAGGTAGTTGGTGGTGGCGGAATAATCGGCCGCCTGCAGCATCGACGGCTGCTTCTTCATCTTGGCGAAGTAGCGCTTCGACCAGGCGCGGGTGGCGTCGTTCTGGTCCCAGTACCAGCCGTCGGTCAGGTACAGGCCCTGGGTCGTGTTCAGGCCGAGGGTGTGGATATCGTTGATGAACACCAGCAGGCCGGCCATCTTCATCTTCTTGGTCAGGCCGAATTCGTTGGCGGCTTTCATCGAGTTGATGAAGTCGCCGCCGGCATTCGCCAGGCCCAGCACCTGGGCTTTCGAGGACTGCGCCTGCAGCAGGAAGGACGAGAAGTCCGAGGCCGACAGCGGGTGCTTGACGCTGCCCAGCACGGTACCGCCGTTGGCCTTGATGACGTCGGTGGTGTCCTTTTCCAGCGACTGGCCGAAGGCATAGTCGGCGGTCAGGAAGTACCAGGACTTGCCGCCCTGCTTGATCACGGCGGTGCCGGTGCCGCGCGCCAGCGCCACGGTGTCGTAGGCGTAGTGCACGGTGTAGGGCGAGCATTCCTCGTTGGTCAGCCTGGCCGAACCGGCGCCGATGGCGATGAAGACTTTTTTCTTTTCCGCGGCGACCTTGGCCATGGCCAGGCTGGCGCCCGAATTGGTGCCGCCGATCAGCATGTCGACGCCCTGCTGGTCGAACCATTCGCGCGCCTTGCTGGCGGCGATGTCCGCCTTGTTCTGGTGGTCGGCGACGATGAATTCGATCTTCTTGCCGTTGACGGCCCCTTTCATGTCGGCGATCGCCATGCGCACGGCTTCGGCGCCGCCATTGCCGTCGATGTCGGCATAGACGCCGGACAGGTCGGTGATCATGCCGATCTTGATGGTGTCGCCCGACACCTGGGCCCGGGCTGGAATGGCCAGGGAGGCGGCGGCGGCGAGGGTGGCGCTGGCAAGGGCAAGAGCTTTCAGTTTCATGGGTGGTCTCCGGTTAAAAAAAGTTGTTATCAGTGGTGCCCATATAGGCCTCCATCACCTGCGGGTTGGCGGACACCTCGGCATAGCTGCCTTCGGCCAGCACGGCTCCGCGCTGCAGCACCGAGATGCGGTCGCAGATGCCGGCCACCACGCTCATATTGTGTTCGACCATCAGGATCGTGCGTCCGCTCGCCACTTTCCTGATCAGCTCAGTGACCCGGTGCACGTCTTCATGGCCCATGCCCTGGGTCGGTTCGTCGAGCAGCATCAGTTCCGGCTCCATGCCGAGGGTCGTGGCGATCTCCAGCGCGCGCTTGCGGCCGTAGGGCAGGTCGGCGGTGATGGTGTCGGCAAAGCTGCCGAGGTCGACTTCCTCGAGCAAGGCCATGGCGCGCCCGTCCAGCTGGCGCAGGCTGCGTTCGCTGCGCCAGAAGTGGAAACTCGTGCCCAGCGCGCGCTGCAGGCCGATACGCACGTTCTGCAGCACCGTCAGGCGCGGGAAGACGGCCGAGATCTGGAAGGAGCGGATGATGCCCATGCGCGCGATCTGGGCCGGCTGCGCGCCCGTGATGTCGCGGCCGTTGAACAGGATCTGGCCGGAAGTCGGCACCAGGAATTTCGTGAGCAAATTAAAACAAGTGGTCTTGCCCGCGCCGTTGGGGCCGATGAGGGCGTGGATATGCCCGCGCTGGACCTGCAGGTCGACCTTGCTGACGGCCGTAAAACCCTTGAATTCCTTGGTCAGCCGGCGGGTTTCCAGAATGATGTCCGACATCGCTCTCCCCTTCGAAGGCTAAGCGTGCTGGGCCGCGAGCAGCTGGGCCGTCTTCTCGGCGATCATCAGCGTCGGCGAATTCGTGTTGCCGGAGGTGATGAAGGGCATGATGGACGCATCCACCACGCGCAGCCCGCGCACGCCCTTTACCCGCAGTTCGCTGTCGACCACCGCCATCGGATCCTCTTGCTTGCCCATGCGGCAGGTGCCGACCGGATGAAAAATCGTGGTGCCGATCAGGCCGGCAGCCTCGGCCAGTTCCTCGTCCGTGCGGTAATGCGGGCCCGGCTTGAATTCCTCGGGCCGGTATTTGGCCAGCGGCTTCGAGGCGACGATGCGGCGCGTCAGCGCCAGCGCGCGTGCCGCCACTTCCCTGTCCTCTTTCGTGCTGAGGTAATTCGGGGTGATTTTCGGCGCCGCGTAACTGTCCGGCGAGGCGATGCGGACATGGCCGCGCGAGGTCGGGCGCAGGTTGCAGACGCTGGCCGTGAACGCCGGAAAGCCGTGCAGGGGTTCGCCGAACTTCTCCAGCGACAGCGGCTGCACGTGGTATTGCAGATTCGGCGTGGCCTGGCTGTCGTCGGAACGGGCGAAGGCGCCCAGCTGGGACGGCGCCATCGACATCGGCCCGCTCTGGAACAGCATGTATTGCAGCCCGATTTTCGCCTTGCCGAACCAGTTCGCGGCCGTCGTGTTCAGCGAGGGCGCACCGGTGATGCGGTAGACCATGCGCAGTTGCAGATGGTCCTGCAGGTTCTCGCCGACGCCCGGGGAATCGACCAGCGGCTGGATGCCGTGGCGCGCCAGGCCGGGCGCCGAGCCGATGCCGGACAGCTGCAGGATCGTCGGCGAGCCGATCGCGCCGGCGGCCAGCAGGGTTTCGCGGCGCGCAGTGGCGCTGAAGGCGCGGCCACCGCCGGTGAACTGCACGCCACGGCAAACCACGCCCGTCTCCCCTGCTTCGATCAGCAGCTTTTCGACGTGGCAGCCGGTCATGATGGTCAGATTCGGCCGCTGGGCGGCAGGGCGCAGGAAGGCTTTCGCCGTGTTCAGGCGGATGCCGCGGCGCTGATTGACTTCGAAATAGGCACAGCCGAGGTTGTCGCCGCTGTTGAAATCCTCGATTTTCGGGATGCCGACTTCGCCGGCGGCTTCCCGGAACGCGTCCAGGATTTCCCAGGACAGGCGCTGGCGCTCGACACGCCACTCGCCGCCGCTGCCGTGGACCTCGCTGGCGCCACGGTGGTGGTCTTCGCTGCGCCGGAACAAAGGCAGCACGTTTTCCCAGCGCCAGGACGGATCGCCTGCAAGCTCGGCCCAGCGGTCGTAATCGCCGGCCTGGCCGCGCATGTAGATCATGCCGTTGATCGAGGAAGAGCCGCCGAGCACTTTACCGCGCGGGTAGATCAGCGAGCGTCCGGCCAGCCCGGGGTCGGCTTCGGTGCGGAACAGCCAGTCGGTGCGCGGATTGTCGATGCAGTAGAGGTAGCCGACCGGGATGTGGATCCACAGGTAATCGTCCTTGCCGCCGGCTTCGATCAGCAGCACGTGGACGTTCGGCTTGCTGCTCAGGCGGTTGGCAAGCACGCAGCCGGCGGTACCGGCGCCCACGATGATGTAGTCGTATTCCCCTGCCGATTCCACGCTGCCCCCTCCATGTCCCACGGTTGATGCTTCGCTTGAGCAAGCTTACCAGATCGTTAAGGGTTTAGAGCGTTCTACGCACTGTGGATAAGGCTCTGCATATCCACAGGTACCGATTGTGCGGAACACCGGGTTTTCGCACCCTGCGAATTTTTATCCATTTTTTCCACCAGGCACATACAAGAGCAGCCCACTGGCTTATGCGGCGCGTAAACGACTGATCTTGTGGAGAAAACCGGGTTTATCCACAGATGAGTACCACCGTTAACTACTACCACTATTCATATACAAAGCTTTAGTTGTAAACCTGACGACCCGTTTCTGAACTGCGAAGTTCGCCCAAAAATTTTCCGACTCCGGTCGCACTACGAACTCGACTATGTAAGCGGCTTCGACCGCAAAACCCGATCGCTTCCTGGCTGCTCAAAAAAATTTTCCGGCTTCGGCAAAGCCGCCAACCCGGCCTTCTGTGGACAAGCCCATGAATATCCACAGGATCGAATGTGCGAAACCGGGCAACTTGGCCACAACCGATTTTTTGTCCAGTTAACGTCCTTGCCAGACGCAAGCCTTGTTCAGCCGTTTCGAGCGCACGTAAACCCTTGAGCCTGTGGAGTAAACTCGTCTTATCCACAGTTCGGCGGCCGTTTACTATCTACTACCAATTTAAATATCTATCCAAGTTAACTAATACAAAGAAGCCGCTTCGCGTGGAAAAGCTCAACACGGCACGAAGAAAGTGCTTTGTCTGCAGAAAGAACTGGACGTCAGCTTCTCGCAGAGAACAGCGATCGCGAAACGACCACGCTGCAAGATCTCGGCATCACCTGGTCGGCAAACGCCAAGGCCGGCACGACGCGACCGTTTTGATGTCTTCAGAAAGAAAGTGGAACAGCCGAGACCGCGGCAAAGAACGACGCCAAGGACCTGCTGACAGCCTGTTTTATGCAAAACAGACAAGTTGAGGCAGCAACAGCACCCTGAAAACCAGCTCGTCTGTGGAAAAACGCCTGCATATCCACAGCAGCAAATGTGCAGAAGACCGTTTTTTGCTGGCACTAGCGTTTTTGTCCAAGATCGATTCAGCTCCCGTACAATGCTTTTCCAGCTCATCCGGGAGCACGTAAACCTTTGACGCTGTAGACAAATCCCGTCTTATCCACAGCGGGAACCGCGTTTACTATCTACTACCAGTTTTTATATACATCTTGTTTTATTAAAACACTGGGCTGCAAAACCGCCGCAAACCGGCCTCCAGGCCATCCAGAACGGGATCGAACATGCGATTAGGGATCATCAGCGCCTTGCACGAAGAACAGCAGGGGCTCGTGGAAGCCATGGAGAGGCCCTACAAGCTCATCCATGGCATGCGTGAGTACTGGGGTGGAAAACTCTGGGAAATCGACGCTGTGGCCGTTTTATCGCGTATAGGCAAGGTTGCAGCTGCCATGACAGCGACAACGCTTGTGGAGAAGTTCGGAGTTACGCACATCCTTTTTACGGGCGTGGCCGGTTCCGGCGATCCATCCGTGCGTGTCGGCGACATCGTCGTGGCCGAATCCCTCGTTCAGCACGACATGGATGCGAGTCCCCTGTTTCCGCGTTTCGAGGTGCCGCTGACGGGTCTGAGCCACTTTGCCGGCGACCGCCAGATGGCGCTGGAGCTCAGCCACGCCGCCCAGCGTTTCATTGAACTCGAGCTCGTCGACGCCATCGATGCCCAGGAACGGGCCGTATTCGGCCTCCAGGCGCCGCGCGTGCATCGGGGCCTGGTGGGCAGTGGCGACCAGTTTGTCAGCCACAGGGAGCGAATACAGGCCCTTGGCGAGGCTTTACCTGGGTTGTTGGCAGTAGAGATGGAAGGCGCCGCGGTGGCGCAGGTGTGTTTCGAGCTCGGGATCCCGTTTGCCGTGATCCGCACGATTTCCGACAATGCCAATGAAAACGCGGCCACCGACTTCATGCGTTTCGTGAAGTCGGTGGCCGCGCAATATGCCTTTTACATCGTCAGGCAGTTCTGCCGGCAAACGCAGATTCAGGCCAGCAGGGTATCCGCCGGCACGTAGTCGTAACCCAGATCCTTGGCCACGGCCGCATAGGTCACCTTGCCCTGGCAGACGTTCAGGCCATTCTTGAGGTGCGGATCGTCGCGCAGCGCCTGGCGCCAGCCTTTGGTGGCCAGCGCCACCGCATGGCCGATGGTGGCGTTGTTCAAGGCAAAAGTCGAGGTACGGGCCACCGCGCCCGGCATGTTCGCCACGCAGTAGTGCACCACGCCATCGACGACGAAGGTCGGATCGGCGTGCGTGGTGGCGTGCGAAGTCTCGAAACAGCCGCCCTGGTCGATCGCGACGTCGACTACCACCGCCCCCTTCTTCATGCGCGACACCATATCGCGGGTCACCAGCTTCGGCGCTGCAGCACCCGGGACCAGCACGCCGCCGATCACCAGATCCGCCGACAGCACCGCTTCTTCGAGCGCGTGGGCGTTCGAGTACAGGGTCGCAATCCGGTTGCCGTAGACCAGGTCGAGCTGGCGCAGGCGGTCGACGTTCTTGTCCAGCACGGTTACGCGGGCACCGGTGCCGACCGCCATCTGCAGCGCATTCGTGCCGACCACGCCGGCGCCGATGATCACCACGTGGCCCGGCGCCACGCCCGGCACGCCGCCCAGCAGCAGGCCCATGCCGCCCTTCGATTTTTCCAGGTGGCTGGCGCCGGCCTGGATCGACATGCGCCCCGCCACCTCGCTCATCGGCGCCAGCAGCGGCAAACCGCCGCCCGGACCGGTGATGGTTTCGTAGGCAATGCAGACGGCGCCCGACTTCACCAGCGCCGCGGTCTGTTCCGGATCCGGCGCCAGGTGCAGGTAGGTGTACAGGATCTGGCCTTCGCGCAGCATCGCGCACTCCTGCGGCTGCGGTTCCTTGACCTTCACGATCATGTCGGCGCGCTCGAAGATCTCCTTCGCCGTGGCGACGATGCCGGCGCCTGCCGCCGTGTATTGCTCATCCGATAAGCCGATTTCGGCACCGGCGCCGGTCTGCACCAGCACCTGGTGGCCGCGCGACACCAGTTCGCGAACGCTGGGCGGCGTCAGGCCGACCCGGTATTCATGGTTTTTGATTTCCTTCGGAACGCCTACTAGCATGTCATCCTCCAAGTTAAACAACTTAAACGACTGCGCATGTGAAAACCGGGGCATGCGCCCCGGTCATTTCTTCTTATGATTACAAGCCCAGCGTCATCAGGCTTGCGTTACCGCCAGCCGCCGTCGTGTTGACGCAGACGGCGCGCTCTGCAACCAGCCGCCACAGGGCGACTGCTTGATCTGCCCGGGTGTCGACGATGCCGACGATGGCGCCCGGACGCGCCGCCAGTTTCTGCTGCAGACCACCTTTCAGGCCGCTGTCGACCAGGGCCATGTGGATCTCGAGACCGTCCAGCTCGGCCTCGCCGACGAAGCGCACGCGCTCCTTGACTTCCGCCGGCAGGGTGGCCAGCACCTGGTCAGGCGAATCCGCCAGCACCAGCGCATGGTTACCAGTGGCCAATACCGCCGCCAGCTGGTTGAGTACGCCTTTCGGGCTGGCCGCCGCGCACAGGATGGCGCCGCGCGGCACGAAGCCGAGCACATTGCTCTCGCCGGTCGGACCCGGCAGATCGAGGCTGATGCCGTCCAGGGTGGTGGTCGTGTAGCCTTCGGCCAGCACGGCACAGTCGCCATGGCCGTTCGCCTGCATCCAGCCCATCAGGCCGTCCAGCGCCGCATTGCTGTGGCGTGCGCGCAGCAGCAGCGGCACCGATGCCTTCTGCAGGCGCTTCAGGTAGAGCGGACCGCCCGCCTTCGGACCGGTACCGGATTTACCCTCGCCGCCGAAAGGCTGCACGCCGACCACGGCGCCGACGATGTTGCGGTTCACGTAGATATTGCCGACGTGGGCGCGCGCCGTGATGAAATCGATGGTCTCGTCGATGCGCGAGTGCACGCCCAGGGTCAGGCCGTAGCCGGTGCCGTTGATGGTGTCGACCACCTTCGCCAGGTCGGCGCGGCGGTAGCGCACGATGTGCAGCACCGGGCCGAAGACTTCACGCTGCAATTCCGCCATCGAGCCGATTTCCAGCACGGTCGGCGGCACGAAAGTACCTTGCGCTTCGAGTTCTGCCGGCAGCGCCAGGGCAAAATGGCTCTTCGCGCTGGCTTTGGTCCGCTCGATGTGGCCCAGCAGGTTCTGCTGCGCTTCACGGTCGATCACCGGGCCGATGTCGGTGGCCAGGCGGTCCGGCACGCCGACGCGCAGCTCCTGCATCGCGCCCTTCAGCATCTTGATGGTTTTATCGGCGATGTCTTCCTGCAGGAACAGCACGCGCAGGGCCGAGCAGCGCTGGCCGGCGCTGTCGAAGGCGGACGACAGCACGTCCTGCACCACCTGCTCCGGCAGCGCCGAGGAATCGACGATCAGGGCGTTCTGGCCGCCGGTTTCGGCAATCAAGGGGATATCGCAGCCTTCGTCGACCGCGCGCTTGGCCAGGGTGCGGTTGATCAGCTGGGCGACTTCGGTCGAACCGGTGAAAATCACGGCTTTGACGCGCGGATCCGCGGTCAGGGCCGCGCCCACGGTTTCGCCGCGGCCCGGCAGCAGCTGCAGGGCGCCCATCGGCACGCCGGCTTCGTGGAACAGCTGTACGGCGCGGTGCGCGATCAGCGGGGTCTGCTCGGCCGGCTTGGCCAGCACGACGTTGCCGGCCGCCAGCGCGGCGGCGACCTGGCCGGTGAAGATGGCCAGCGGGAAGTTCCACGGGCTGATGCAAGTCACCGCACCGAGGGCCTTGCCATCGCCGGCGGCGCGGATCTCGGCCGCGTAATAGCGCAGGAAGTCGACCGCTTCGCGAATTTCCGCGATCGCGTTCGGCAGCGATTTGCCGGCTTCGCGGACGGCCAGGGCCATCAGCTCGCCCATGTGGTCTTCGAACAGGTCGCCGACTTTCGCAATGATGTCGGCGCGGGCGCTGGCGCCCATGCCTTCCCAGTGCGCAAAGGCGTTATCGGCTGCCTGCAGTGCGGTGTCGACGTCGGCGACGGTCGCCTCGGTCACCTGGCCGACGATATCGGCCGACTGCGCCGGATTGATCACATTGATGGCGCCCACGGCTTCCAGCTGCCCGTCGACCAGCGGCGCGGCCAGGTAGTGGCGCGGGGTGGCGAGTTCAGCCGCCAGCTCGCGCAGCACGTCTTCGTTGGCGAGGTCGCGGCCGGCGGAATTCTGGCGCTCGGCGCCGTACAGCTTCAGCGGCAGCGGAATGCGCGGATGCGGCAGGCACCTGGCGGCGCGCGCGGCTTCGAAGGGGTCGGTCAGCAGGGTGTCGATCGGCACGCTCTCGTCGACGATCTGGTTCACGAAGGAGGAGTTGGCGCCGTTTTCCAGCAGGCGGCGCACCAGGTAGGCCAGCAGGGTCTCGTGCGAACCGACCGGTGCGTAGATGCGGCAGGCTTTACCGAGGTTATCGGCGCCCACGACCTGGTCGTACAGGGTTTCGCCCATGCCGTGCAGGCACTGGAACTCGTAGTTCGACACGCCTTCTGCCTTGGCCCAGGTGTAGATCACGGACAGCGAGTGCGCATTGTGGGTCGCGAACTGGGCGTAGATGACATCGGTCGCCGCCAGCAGCTTTTTCGCGCAGGTCAGATACGAGACGTCGGTATATACCTTGCGCGTGTAGACCGGATAGCCCGGCAGGCCGTCGACCTGGGCGCGCTTGATCTCGGCGTCCCAGTAGGCGCCCTTCACCAGGCGCACCATGAATTTCTGGCCGCTGCGGCGCGCGAGGTCGACCACGTAGTCGATCACGAAGGGGCAGCGCTTCTGGTAGGCCTGCACCACCAGGCCGATGCCCTCGAAGCCGGCCAGTTCGGCATCGAAGGCCAGCGCTTCCAGCATGTCCAGCGAGATTTCGAGGCGGTCGGCTTCTTCGGCGTCGATGTTGATGCCGATGTTGTACTGCTTGGCCAGCAGGACCAGCTTGCGGACGCGCGGCAGCAGTTCGCCCATCACGCGCGCGTACTGGGCGCGGCTATATCTCGGGTGCAGCGCCGACAGTTTGATGGAGATGCCCGGGCCATCCTTGATGCCGCGGCCGTTCGAGGCCTTGCCGATCGCGTGGATCGCGGCTTCGTAGGAGGCGTAATAGTTCTCGGCGTCCGCTTCCGTCAGCGCCGCTTCGCCCAGCATGTCGTAGGAGTAGCGGTAGCCGCGGCCTTCGTTCTCGCGGCTGTTTTTCAGCGCTTCGGCGATGGTCTGGCCGGTCACGAACTGGTTGCCGAGCATGCGCATGGCCATGTCGACACCTTTGCGGATCAGCGGCTCGCCGCCTTTGGCGATGATGCGGGTCAGTGCCGCGCCCAGGCCCTTTTCGCTGCTGCTCGACACCAGTTTGCCGGTGATGAGCAGGCCCCAGGTGGCGGCGTTCACGAACAGCGAGGGCGATTCGCCCAGGTGCTTTTTCCAGTCGCCCTTGCTGATCTTGTCGGCGATCAGGCGGTCGGCGGTTTCCGCATCGGGAATGCGCAGCAGCGCTTCGGCCAGGCACATCAGGGCCACGCCTTCTTCCGACGACAGCGAGAACTCGTGCATCAGCGCGTCCACGCCCGAGGAGCGGGTGCGTTTTTCGCGCACGGCGGAGACCAGGCGGTGCGCCAGCATGTAGGCGTCGGCGGAGGCAGCGGCACCTTGGGCCAGCAGCCATTCGACCGCTGCCGTTTCGTCGCGGCGGTAGGCGGCGGTGATGGCGGCGCGCAGCGGGGTCTGCTCGCGTTTGGTCTCGGCCTGCAGGGCGTCGAAGGGAACGAAGGTGATGGCCGGGGTGGCGGCAATGTTCATGGAAAGCTTTGTCAAAAAAGTAAATGGTGAGCCCACATGGCGAAAGCGCCGGTCCATCGGGGATGGCCGGCGCAAGCGGAATGCGGATACATGAATTCGATTGTAGAGGGAAATCTTCTGGATTAATTCTGTTTTTACAGAAGACTAGCAATAGATAGTTTTTGGTGAGAGAATTTCACCAAATAATATTTATAGTGGAGAGTGAAGCATATGCTGGACAAGATCAGCAAAAAAATCCTTGCCGAGCTGCAGAGCGACGGGCGTATCAGCAACGTCGAGTTGGCCGCACGCGTCAATCTGTCGCCCGCAGCCTGCCTGGAACGGGTGCGCAAGCTGCACGAGTCCGGCTACATCATGGGTTATACCGCCCAGTTGAATCCGCAGTTGCTGGATGTGTCCCTGCTGGTCTTCATCGAAGTGGTGCTGGACCGCACCACGCCCGAAGTCTTCGACGCCTTCAAACAGAGCGTCCAGCTGATCCCCGAGGTGCTGGAATGCCACATGGTGGCCGGCGGCTTCGACTACCTGGTCAAGGCGCGCGTGAAGGATATGGCGGCTTACCGGGAGTTCCTCGGTAAAACCTTGCTGCAGAAGGGGGTGCGGGAGACGCACACCTATGCGGTGATGGAAGAGGTCAAGAATACGACCAAGCTGCCTATCAAATAAGCACTTAGCAACCGTACGGTGAAACCGTCATCCCCGTGAAAACGGGGATCCATGCTGAGCATCCAACGTCGGCATGTTCGCTTGATCGCGCACTTTCCGGCTTCTGCGCCTCCGCATGGATTCCCGCTTTCGCGGGAATGACATGCCAAGTCAGGCGATTTTCTCCATCTTCTCCGACATCTCCGACTTCTGCGGCAGCGTCTTCTGCGCCGCCACCGACAGGTGCTCGAGATTCTCGCGCAGCCAGCGGTGGGCCGGGCTGCGGCCGTCGCGTTCGTGCCAGAGCATGTCCAGGTGGACGGCCGGCAGCTGGAAGGGCAGTTCGCGCCAGATCAGGGAATCGGCGGCGCCGGTCGAGGCGATCAGGTGGCGCGGCAGCACCGTCACCAGGTCCGAGTTCGCCACCACCCTGCCGGCGGTGAAGAACTGGTTCACGGTCAGCAGGATGCGGCGCTCGCGGCCGATCTGGGCCAGGGCTTCGTCGACCAGGCCGTGGGCGCGGCCCGAGAAGCTCACCAGCAAGTGGTTTGCCGTGCAATAGCTGTCCAGGTCCAGCTTGCCCTGGGCCAGCGGGTGGTTCTTGCGCATCACCGCCACATATTCGCCCGAATACAGGCGCTCGTGGCGGATCGGCGAGCCGGTTTCATACGACAGCTGGGCCGCCACGCCGGGGAAGAAACCGACTGCGAGATCGATGTCGCCGCGCAGCAGCATCGGCCGCGGCTCGCGCGTGGTCAGCGGCACCATGCGGATGTTCACACCCGGCGCTTCCTTTTCGATCGAGCGCACCAGCGAGGGCAGCCACAGTGCGGCGGTCGCATCCGCCATCGCCAGTCGGAAAGTCGCCTGGGCCTTCGATACATCGAAGGTTTCCGGCATCACGGCCGCTTCCAACGCGGCCAGGGACTGGCGCACTGCCGGCCACAGCGCTTCCGCGCGCGGCGTCGGCTTCACACCATAGGCGGTACGGATCAGGAGCTCGTCGCCGAGGCTTTCGCGCAGGCGCTTGATGGCGTTCGACACCGCCGGCTGGGTCATGGCCAGGTGGCCGGCGGCGCGGGTCAGGTTTTGCTCGGTCATGACGGCGTCGAAGACGCGGAGCAGGTTCAGGTCAAGCGTGAGGAAGCTCATGGGATGGGCTCGATATTTTATGGTTACTGCAAGTGTACCTGATTTCCGCAATTTCCATTCACGATCAATATAAGGACCATCAGGAAACGTGATTAGATTTATATGTTGCGTTGCACTATAGTTACATGGAACCTTACCATCGATCATATTCCTTAAGTCATGTCTTTCGCCGCAACGCTGTTTCAGACCCCGACGGCCCTGCCGTTCACGCACCTGTTCATCAGCATGGTCCAGCTGACCCTGCTGGGCGGCCTGCTGATGTTCTTCCGCCCCCTCCTGATCGGCATCGCCCGTGCGCTGGTGCTGGTGGTGCGCCCGCGTCCGACCAAGGACGAGCTGGCTGCACGCCGCAGGCTGCGCAATGCCGGCCTGGCGCAACAGGCCGGCGCTGTAGTCGCCGCCACGACCGGAACGCCGGGCCACACCGAGGTCCGCGCGCTGCGCTCCTGATTTCAATACCGTCTTTCTCCTTGAACGGCGTCCGGGCAACCGGATGCCGTTTTTTTTCGCCTATTCAGCCCGGTAGTCACGCCGTCGACGAGCGGGAATGACGCATCGCCAGCGACTTCCGGTCGCTCGGCTTTTCTGGGGATTTTTTAACCGATCGATTTAACATTTGGTCGATATTCTATGCGTGATGCATGAAATCGAATATTCGATACGCATGGAGATAAGCGATTATTGATGAGTTTTATAAGGGAATAGCAGTCAGTTAGGCCAATGTGCGAGGCTTGCACCGCCTAGGTGATCTCGGCCGGAAACGATGCGCCAATCGTGCATGAAAGATGCATATTGTTGTGCATTGCCTCTACGTAGCTACAACAAAGACGGAAGTTCAAGAAGAGTTACTTGATATGGATGAGTTATCGTCACTTCGAAAGTATCGAACACCCAGGCCGCCAGTGCTGCCGCAGCGCCGGCAAGGGGCCCACCCCTCCCGAAAAAACGCCAGCCACGCAGTCAAAAAATGAAGACGAAAAAAAACGCGGCTGCCGGTTGCCCGGGCCGCGTTAAACCAGGATGCCGAGGGATGGATTACTTGGCTTCGCCGAGCAGGGCCGGCTTCAGCGATTTGTCGACCGGCTTGTCGCCCAGCCAGATGCGCAGGATGGCGTTATAGAAGTTGATGTCGGGGATGGGTTCGCCCAGCTTCTTGCCGTTCAGCTCAGCCTGGGTACCGGTGCCCGGGATCCAGTCCAGGTGCAGCACGTCGCCCTTCTTGATCGCGTCCACCGAGGCGAACAGCTCACCCATCTTGCCGATCTGGGCCACGATCTTCTGCTTCTCGGCCTTGTCCAGATTCTCGTTCAGTCCGTCCATGAAGGCCTTGCCGAACTCTTCTGACGTCAGGTCACGCGCCATCTGCAAGGTCACGCGGCGCGGGCCTTCCTGCTTGAGGACGTCGGCCACGTTGGTCTTCTTTTCCGGCAGATACAGGCCGGCGGCGTACACCTTGAACACAAGTTTGGTACGCATGCCGGCGCCGTTCAATTTCAAGTCCTTGCCGGCGACCTTGGCGGTGTCCTCGAATTTGTAGCCGTTGACGTCGACCGAGGCCTGGGCCGGCAGGCTGGCGGCGACGGCCAGCAGGGCGCCGGCGATGGTGGTGGTGAAAGTGGAACGCATGTGTGTCTCCTTCAGGATTGAATGTACTGCACTGTTATGTGATCGGGTTTAGCCGAGCGCCAGGCGCGGTTCGCGCTGCAGGGCCGACGCGTTGGCGGCGTGGTCGAGCTTGAACACGCTCACCGCGCGCGCCAGCTGCGCCGCCTGTTCCTGCATCGCCGCCGCACTTGCTGCCGCCTCCTCGACCAGCGCCGCATTCTGCAGCGTGGTCTGGTCCATCTCGACGATGTTCTGGCTGACCTGGGCAATGCCGGCGCTCTGCTCCACGCTGGCGGCCGTGATCTCGGCCATGATATCGGTCACGCGGCGCACGCTCTCGACGACTTCGGCCATGGTCACGCCCGCCTGCTCGACCAGGTTGCTGCCTTCATGCACTTTATCCACAGAATCGCCGATCAGCAACTTGATCTCTTTCGCCGCCGCTGCCGAGCGCTGCGCCAGGTTGCGCACTTCCGACGCCACCACTGCGAAGCCGCGGCCCTGCTCGCCCGCGCGCGCCGCTTCGACGGCGGCGTTCAGGGCCAGGATATTCGTCTGGAAGGCGATACCGTCGATCACGCCGATGATATCCACAATCTTCTTCGACGAGGCCGTGATCGAGCCCATCGTCGCGATCACGTGCGACACGACGGAACCGCCGCGCGCCGCCACTTCGGAGGCCTGGGCCGCCAGCGCGTTGGCCTGGCGTGCGTTGTCCGCATTCTGCTGCACGGTATCGGTCAGTTCGCGCATCGAGCTCGAGGTTTGCGCCAGCGAGCTGGCCTGGGCTTCGGTACGCGCGGACAGATCGAGGTTGCCGGAGGCGATCTCTCCGGACACGCCGGCCATCGATTCGGTGCTGCTGCGCACTTCGCCGACGATGCGGATCAGGCTGTCGTTCATGTGGCGCAGCGCTTCCATCATCTGGCCGGCTTCGTCGCGGCTGTCGACCGCGATCTCGCTGGTCAAGTCGCCATCGGCAACCCGGCGCGCGATCTGCACCACCTGGTTCAAGGGGCCGGTAATGCTGCGGGTGGACAGGAAGGCCACGCCCAGCGACAGGAAGCAGGCCGCGGCGGCCAGCACCAGGATCAGCGCCTGGGTGCGGCGGGTGACGGCGGCGGCGTCCTGGCCGGCCTGGTTCATGGCGGTGTTCTGGTAGGCGACGAACTTGTCGAGCTGCTCGAAGTAGCGGCCCTGCTGGGGACGCAGCGAGAACATGAATTTCACCATCGCCTCGTCCTTCTTGTCCTCGTTGACGAGGGCGATGAACTTGGTCTGGGCCGGCAGGAACTTGTCCTGGATGGCGGCGAGCGCTTTCAGGATGTCGGTGCCCTGGGCGTCGTTGATGTGCTTGGCCAGTTCCGCGACCGCCGAGCTGGCCTTGGCGCTGCGGGCTTCCGTGTTCGCCAGTTCCTTCTTGATCTGGTCCGGATCGCTCATGATCAGCACGTTGAGCATGCTGCGCGTGGCGTCGCTCACGTCTTCCTTGATGCGGTTGGCCGCGACCGTGTTCGCATAGCGGACTTTGACCAGGGTTTCCATCTCCCGGTTCAGGCTTTCCATCCGCAGCCAGGATATGCCCGCCAGCACTATCAGCAAAGCAATCACAAAGCCGAAGCCCACGGCCAGGCGCTGGCCGATACGCATATTTCTGATCATTTGTCTCCCCTGGCCCAACAAAAAAGTATGGACGTGCTATTTTTTTGATAATAAATATAGCACCAACTAGTTTGCTAAAACGAAATATTGGAGACTATTTCGATGCTGCGGCCGCACAAGTGCCGGCGGCGTCGCCTATTCGCAACCGCCCTGCTCGCGTTCGATGGCCGACAGCACGGCCTTGGCATCCGCATGTTTGGCCAGCTGATCGGCCTCGCGGTCAGGCTTGTCGCGTACGCCGGGCATGTCGCGGCGCAGTTCTTCCAGCAGCGCGATGATCTTGCTGCTTTTTTCTTCGGTGAGGAGATTGACCTGCAGGTCGAGGTGGGCGTGGTGGTCGGCCAGCTTCGACATGCGGTTCTAGCGGATCAGCACGGTGGTGGAGATGATGAAGGCGTTCAGCCCGATGAGGCCCTGCAGCCAGAAGAACGGCGGTTCGTCGAAGCTTTGCCAGCCCATTTCCTCGGCGCCCAGGTTGGCGGCAATCCAGACGAGCATCAGGACCAGGTTGGTGATCACATAGCCGGGACTGCCGAGGAAGAGCGCGATCTTTTCCACCACTTTCTGGGTGGCCGACGCATGTTCTTCATGGCGCGCATAAAACTCGGAAATGGTGCCGATGTTTTCGTTCACCGAAGGGGGAAGCTTCGATTCCGGCGCGGCGGGGTCCCCGGCGTGGTCGTTCATGGGGCCAGCATAGCATGTCGTTCAACATGCCAAGGGCCCGGCTGAACACGCAGGCGGGGCGGCTCAGGCAGCCGCTCAGGCAGCCGCTTTGGCGGCGGTCAGGCGTTCATACTTGGCCTGGAGTTCCTCGCGGGTTTCGCGCCACTCCGGATTGAAGGGGATGCAGGCGACCGGGCACAGGGCCACGCATTGCGGTTCGTCGTGGTGGCCGACGCACTCGGTGCACTTGTGCGGATCGATCTGGTAAAACTCCGCGCCCATCGAGATCGCGTCGTTCGGGCACTCGGGCTCGCACACGTCGCAATTGATGCAGTCATCGGTAATCAGCAAAGCCATTTGGGCACAACCTTTTGGACTTTATGCCTTCGGCGCGGCAGCGGTAATGGCCGCGATTTTCTTCTGCAGCCAGCGGTCGACCGAAGGGAACACGAATTTGGAGACGTCGCCGCCCAGCATCGCGATCTCGCGCACGATCGTGCCGGAGATGAACTGGTACTGGTCGGACGGGGTCAGGAACAGGGTCTCGACGTCGGGCAGCAGGTAGCGGTTCATGCCGGCCATCTGGAACTCGTACTCGAAGTCGGACACGGCGCGCAGGCCGCGCACGATCACGCGCGCATCGTGCTGGCGCACGAAATCCTTGAGCAGGCCGCTGAAGCTTTCGACCTTCACGTTCGGATAGTGGCCCAGCACTTCGTTGGCGATTTCCAGGCGTTCGTCGAGCGAGAAGAAGGGTTTCTTGTTCTTGCTGTCGGCGACACCGACGACCAGGGTGTCGAACAGACCCGATGCGCGACGCACCAAATCCTCGTGGCCGCGGGTCAGCGGATCGAAAGTTCCTGGATAAACGGCTACAACCATTGCGGCTCCCTGGGAGAATGCACCTGAATAAGCGCGCATTATGCCTGAAAATTCGGCAGCTGCCCCGCCGTAGGGCAGGTTTTGCGGTTTTTTAGTGCAACTTCAGCAGGTGGTAGCAGACCATCCCCGCTTTATCGCCACGCACCAGCTCCCAGGGCGCCAGCCATTCCGGGGTGCTTTCCTCTTCGCCTTGGGCAAACGGCAAGGCCGTGCCCGATTCGGCATACACCAGGCCGCCTTCCTTCAGCAGCGCCGCGCACAGCGGCAGCGCCTGGCTCAGGAAATCCTGTTGATAAGGCGGGTCGAGGAAGATCAGGTCGAAACGCTGGCCGCGCTGGGCCAGGTCGCGCGCGACGGCCAGCGCATCGGCGCGCAGGATTTTCACGTTCTCCGCTTTCAGCTTGTCCTTGATGGTTTCCAGCTGGCGCACCACGGGGCCGAGGGTGTCGATCATGGTCACCGAACGGGCGCCGCGGCTGGCCGCCTCGAAGCCGAGGGCGCCGCTGCCGGCGAACAGGTCGAGGCAGTCGAGGCTGTCCCAGTCGCCGTCGACCTGGTGCCGGATCCAGTTGAACACGGTTTCGCGCACGCGGTCGGGCGTGGGGCGCAGGCCGAAGGCATCGAGGACCGGCAAGGGGGTGCGTTTCCAGGCGCCGCCGATGATGCGGACTTGCTGCGGCGGGCCTGGACGGCGGGGATAGGAGGGTTTGTGTGAGGACTTCTTTTGCATGGGGCGGGACTATATCACTTGCCCTGCGCCAGCGCGTTGAAATCGTTGATCCAGCCCTGCATCCGCTGCTGCGCATGCTGCTTCTGCTGCGGCGTGGTCAGCTTGATGGCGGTGAGGATGAAATTGGCCGTGTTATTCACATAGGCATCGTAGAAGGCCTTGCGGTCCGGCGCCTCCATGCGGTCGAAGAAGTCGCGCAGCAGGTCGTGGATGGCCGACATGGTCTGTTCCTTGTTCAGCTTCTGGTCGTGCACGCGGCGCAGCAGGGCCACGATCTTCTTCTGGCGCAGCTGGCGTTCCTGCAGGAAGACGTCGTTGTCCAGCGGACGCGCATCGGAAGCGCGGCGCAATTGCGCTTCCTGTTCGCGGCTGAAGCTGCCGAACCACAGCTCGAACTGGTCCATCGCCTTCTTGAAACGGGCTTTTTTCTGGTCGTCAATGCTGCCGCTCATAAACTCCTTGCGGAATTTGTCGTTATTTTTTGCAAACTTCTGCTCCATCTGGGCGATCTGGTCCGGTTTCACCGACATCGCCAGGTCGGCCAGCTGGGGCAGGGCCTTGAAGGCCAGCAGCTCGGTGCGTGTCTTGATGTCGCGGTAGTCGGACAGCAGTTCTTCCTGGGTGACATTGCCGTCGCCGAGCTGGCGCTGCATCTTGGTCAGCAGGCCGGCGTAATCGCGCAGCTGGGTGGAGCGATGCCATTGGAACAGGTTATCGATGTCTTTCTTGACCCAGTCGGACTGATCGCTATCCAGGTCGAGGTAAGCGTTCAACCACCAGTACAGCAGCGTGTCACCATGATTGTAGGTAAAGCGGATCGTGCTGCAGGCGGTCAGAAGAGCCATCAGCGCAACCAGAAACAGCAATCGTGCGCGCTGGAACAGGGGTTGGGGCGTGTTAAACTTTTTCATATTTTTCAACAACATTTTCTATTGAGAACGGCCTATGAACGTAGTCATCCTCGCCGCCGGCATGGGAAAGCGCATGCAGTCCGCACTGCCGAAAGTCTTGCATCCATTGGCTGGCAAGCCGCTGTTGCAGCACGTCATCGACACGGCAAGCAGCCTCAAGCCGAGTAAATTATGCGTGATTTACGGGCACGGCGGCGCAGCGGTGCCGAGTGCGGTTCACGAATGGAGCACGGAAGCAGGCCTCACGATCGACACCGCCCTGCAGCAGCCCCAGCTGGGCACCGGCCATGCCGTCATGCAGGCCCTGCCGCAGATCGACGAGAACGCGCCGACCCTGGTGCTGTACGGCGACGTGCCGCTGACCACCAGCGCCAGCCTGCAGCGCCTGGTCGAGGCCGCCGGCGACGACAAGCTGGCCATTCTCACTGTGGTGCAGGACAACCCCTTCGGCCTGGGCCGCATCATCCGCGAAGACGGCAAGATCGTGCGCATCGTTGAAGAGAAGGATGCGACCGAGGAAGAGCGCGCGATCAAGGAAATCAACAGCGGCATCATGGTGATCCCAACCAAACACCTGAATAGCTGGCTCGGCGCGCTGAAGAACAACAATGCGCAGGGCGAGTACTACCTCACCGACATCGTGGCCCAGGCTGTCGCGAATGGCGTGCCGGTCGTGTCGGCGCATCCGTCGGCCGAGTGGGAAGTCGCCGGCGTGAACAGCAAGGTGCAGCTGGCCGAACTCGAGCGCCGCCACCAGCTGAACATCGCCAATGCGCTGCTGGAGAAGGGCGTGCACCTGCTGGATCCGGCCCGCATCGACGTGCGTGGAGAACTGATCTGCGGACGCGACGTTTCGATCGACGTCGGCTGCGTGTTCGAAGGCCGCGTCGAGCTGGCGGACGGCGTGACCGTCGGCGCCAACTGCGTGTTCGTGAATACGAAGGTGGCCGCCGGCGCCACCATCAAGCCCTTCTGCCACCTGGAAGACGCCGTGGTGGGCGAAAAATCGCAGATCGGCCCCTACGCGCGCCTGCGCCCGGGCACGGAACTCGGCGAAGATGTCCACATCGGTAACTTCGTCGAAGTGAAGAACAGCAAGGTCGCCGCGCACAGCAAGGCGAACCACCTGGCCTATGTGGGCGATGCGGACGTCGGCTCGCGCGTGAACATCGGCGCCGGCACCATCACCTGCAACTACGATGGCGCCAATAAATTCCGCACCACCATCGAAGACGATGCCTTCATCGGCAGCGACAGCCAGCTGGTGGCGCCGGTTACCGTCGGCAAGGGCGCGACCCTGGGCGCCGGCACCACACTGACCAAGAATGCGCCGGCCGGCAAGCTGACCATCACGCGTCCGCAGCAGCTGACCATCGAGAACTGGACGCGTCCGGTCAAGAAGAAGAAGTAATCCACGGGCTGGGCACAGCTTGAACACAGCTTGGGCACAGCCTGGTCCACCGGGTTTGCACAGGCTGTTCCACCTGCTGTGCACAGGGATGTCAACCGCTCATCCACAGAACTGCCCACAAAGTCATCCACAGGCCCGCACGGTTCTCCGGCGGGCCTGTTGTCTTTGTTAGGGCTTGTTTTGAAGAGGATTTCCTCTATGACGGCCGAGGCGGCTACCGCCGGCATGCTGTTCGGGTAAGTTAAGTTATCCACAGGGCGTGGCGTGTACTGCTTGGTGCTTGCAGGGGTTCCTGATGGAGCGATACCGGAGGCAAGTGCCAAGCTGACCGGTGTGGACATCTGCTGCAGCTGTGTTTATCCACATGCCTCTGTGGATGAACTGTGCATGACCTGCGTGAAGGCAAAGTTTACAGGTAAACAGCTTATCCACATTATCCACATATCCCTGTGGATGACTTGTGATTTGTGGATATCTCGGCCATCAAACCCGGGCGACGATGAATTCGCGCAGCCATTGGTGCGCCGGGTCGCGATGCACCCGTTCCGGCCAATACATCGACATCTCGTAACCCTCCACCGCCAGTGGTGCCTCGACCACCGACAATGCCGGGTTATCGCGCACCAAGCGCGACGGCAGCATCGCGACCAGGTCGCTGTTGGCGACGGCGGACTGCACGAACAGGAAATGCGGTACCGACAGGACGACACGCCGCGCCAGGCCGCGTGCAGCCAGGGCAGCGTCGGTGCTGGCAAAGAAGCCGCCGCCATCCGGCGACACGATCGCGTGTTCCAGCGCGCAAAAGCGTTCCAGGCTGGGCGTCGCCTGCAGGTCCGGATGCCCGGCGCGCCCGGCCAGCACGTAGCGCTCGTTGAACAGCGGGCGGCGGCGCAAGCCGGGCAGGTCGGCATCGCTGACGTGGAAGGCAAGGTCGACGTCCCCCTGCTCCGCCAGCTTTGCCAGCGTGGCCGGCGCCTTGTCGAGCACCGCCAGCCGGGTACCGGGCGCGCCGGCGCGCAGCGCCGCCAGCAGTGGCAGCAGGATGATCGATTCGCTGTGATCGGACGCGGCCACGCGCCAAGTCAGCTCGGCCGTCAGCGGATCGAAGGGACTAGCGGGCGCGATCGCCTGCTCGAGTGCTCCCAGGGCTTCGCGCAGCGGCGCACGAAGGGCATCGGCGCGGGCGGTCGGGCGCATGCCGCGCGGGCCCGGCAGCAGCAGCGGGTCGCCGAAGATGTCGCGCAGCTTGGCCAGGTGCACGCTGATCGAGGGCTGCGACAGGTGCAGCCGCACCGCCGCCCGGGTGACGTTGTGTTCTTCGAGCAGGGCATCCAGGGTCACCAGCAGGTTCAGGTCGAGGCGCCTTAAATTAATCATCTTAATACCTGGAATATTAGTAATTCATTTCAACTATACCGTTTGCGCGCGTATCTTGCCTGGGTCACTTATCAAGGAGCAGCCCATGAATGTACTGATCGTCTATGCCCATCCCGAACCCAGGTCCTTGAACGGGCAGTTGAAGGATTTCGCGGTCGGCCGCCTGCGTGAAGCGGGCCACGAGGTCCAGGTATCGGACCTGTATGCGATGGATTGGAAAGCGCCACTGGATGGCGCCGATACCCTGCAGCAGCGGGATCCAGCGCGTTTCGATCCGATGGCCGATTCCGGCCATGCCTTTCGCGAAGGCTTGCAGAGCCCCGACATCGCGGCCGAGCAGGCCAAGCTGCGCTGGGCGGACGCGGTGATCTTCCAATTCCCGCTATGGTGGTATTCGATGCCGGCCATCATGAAAGGATGGATCGACCGTGTATATGCCTATGGCTTCGCCTACGGCGTCGGCGAACATTCGGACCAGCGCTGGGGAAACCGTTTTGGCGAGGGCAATATGGCGGGTAAGCGCGCGATGCTGGTGGTCACGACCGGCGGCTGGGAATCGCACTACAGCGCCCGCGGTATCAACGGCCCGATCAATGACATCCTGTTTCCGATCCAGCACGGCATCCTGTTCTATCCGGGCTTCGAGGTCTTGCCGCCGCACGTCATCTACCGGACCAGCAAGATCGACGGCGAAAAGCTGCATGAGGTAAAAGCCAGGCTCGGCGAGCGGCTCGACACGCTGTGGACGACTGCGCCGATTCCCTTCCGCACGCAAAATGCCGGCGATTACCTGATCCCGGCGCTGACCCTGCGCGAGGGACTGGCGCCCGGCGTCAGCGGCTTCGCGGCTCACCTCGCTGAATAAGATCAGACCACGATCCGGGTCTCGAACTTGCTGCGGAAGGTCGAGAAGTAGGCTTTCACGTTGCGCACATTCTTATGGGTGGTGAACAGGCGGTGCGCCAGCGCGTGGTAGGCCGGCATGTCGGCCACCTGCACCACCAGCACGAAGTCCGGCCCGGGCGCGACCCGGTAGCATTGCAGCACGGCTGCCTCGTCGGCGACCACGCCTTCAAACTCTTCCATGCGGTCGGCCGCCTGCACGTCCAGCGTGATCTCGACGATGGCCGTTAGGCGCGCGCCGACCTTGTCGGGCGAGACGATCGCAACTTGCCGTTCGATAACACCGTTCTCGGTCAGCTGCTTGACCCGCCGCAAACAAGTCGGCTGCGACACATGGACCAGCGCCGCCAACTCGGCATTGGTGTGAGAGGCGTCAACTTGCAAGGTATTCAGGATGCGACGATCAAGATCGTCCAGAGATTCCGGTTCGGTCGACATTTTTATAAAATTTTTGAGGATATTTGAAAGGATATTTCACGTTATTCAGGTCATGAAATAATCTATCAAAAACAGCTGGATTTAGAAAGCTTATTTCATAGCGTCTGCTCTACATTAGTGAAAATTGTTAACTTCTATTGGAGCCCATCATGTGCGGTATCGTCGGAGCAGTAGCCCAGCGCAACATTACCCCTATCCTCATCGAAGGTTTGAAGCGTCTTGAGTACCGTGGCTACGATTCCTGCGGCGTTGCCCTGCACGTCGATGGCCGTCTGCAGCGTTCGCGCAGCACCTCGCGCGTGGCCGACCTCGAATCCCAGATCAAGGAAACCCATCTGGAAGGTTTCACGGGCATCGCCCACACCCGCTGGGCCACCCACGGCGCCCCGGCCACCCAGAACGCCCACCCGCACTTCTCGCCGACCGAAGAGAACGCCCGCATCGCCCTGGTCCACAACGGCATCATCGAGAACCACGACGAGCTGCGCCGCGAACTGACCGAGCTCGGCTACAAGTTCACCAGCCAGACCGACACCGAAGTCATCGCCCACCTGGTCGACCACATGTACAACGGCGATCTGTTCGAGACCGTGCAGCAAGCCGTGAAACGCCTGCATGGCGCCTACGCGATCGCCGTATTCTGCCGCGAAGAGCCGCACCGCGTGGTGGCCGCGCGCCAGGGTTCGCCGCTGATCGTCGGCCTGGGAAATGGTGAAAACTTCGTGGCATCGGATGCGATGGCGCTGGCCGGCACCACCGACCAGATCATCTACCTGGAAGAAGGCGACGTGGTCGACCTGCAGCTGGCCCGCTACTGGATCGTCGACGTCGACGGCCGTCCGGCCGAGCGCGAAGTGAAAACCGTGCACGCCCACACCGGCGCCGCCGAGCTGGGGCCGTACCGCCACTACATGCAGAAGGAAATCTTCGAGCAGCCGCGCGTGGTCGGCGACACCCTCGAAGGCGTCACCGGCATCATGCCGGAACTGTTCGGCGACCAGGCCTTCCGCGTCTTCAAGGAAATCGACCGCGTGCTGATCCTGGCCTGCGGCACCAGCTACTACGCCGGCCTGACCGCGAAATACTGGATCGAATCGGTGGCCAAGATCCCGGTGAACGTCGAGATCGCCAGCGAATACCGCTACCGCGACAGCGTGCCGCACCCGCAGACCCTGGTCGTCACCATTTCGCAGTCCGGCGAAACCGCCGACACGCTGGCCGCGCTGAAGCATGCGCGCAGCCTGGGCATGACCAACACGCTGACCATCTGCAACGTCTCGACCAGCGCCATGGTGCGCGAGTGCAAGCTGGCCTACATCACCCGCGCCGGCGTCGAAGTCGGCGTGGCCTCGACCAAGGCATTCACCACCCAGCTGGCAGCGCTGTTCCTGCTGACCCTGACGCTGGCGCAAGTCAACGGCCGCCTGACGGACGAGCAGGAAGCGAACTACCTGAAGCAGATGCGCCACCTGCCGGTCGCGCTGTCGTCCGTGCTGGCGCTGGAACCGCAGATCATCGCCTGGGCCGAGGAATTCGCGCGCAAGGAAAACGCCCTCTTCCTGGGCCGCGGCATCCACTACCCGATCGCCCTGGAAGGCGCACTGAAGCTGAAGGAAATCTCGTACATCCACGCCGAAGCCTACCCGGCAGGCGAGCTGAAGCACGGCCCGCTGGCGCTGGTGACCGAAGAGATGCCGGTGGTGACCATCGCCCCGAACGACGCCCTGCTGGAAAAGCTGAAGTCGAACATGCAGGAAGTCCGCGCCCGCGGCGGCCAGTTGTACTGCTTCGCCGACGTCGACACCCAGATCACCTCTTCGGAGGGTGTACATGTGATCCGTCTGCCGGAGCACTATGGGCTGCTGTCGCCGATCCTGCACGTGGCGGCGCTGCAGCTGCTGGCTTATCACACGGCGCTGGCGCGCGGTACCGACGTCGACAAGCCGCGTAACCTGGCGAAATCGGTGACTGTCGAGTAATTACTGCTCCTGTTCCGGCATGACGGACGAGTGATGGCTGGTAATCAGCCATTCCTCGCCATCCCAGCGGTAAGTAAAGCTATAACGGGCAGGCACCACCTGCCCGGTCCGGCCGAACGTAAAAGTGTACAAGCCGGCATCGACGGCGACGTTGCAGCCGAGGTAGATGCGGCGCAGGTCGATCGTGCCGGACGGCTCTTCCAGCAGAAACTTCTCGAAATACTCTTCCCGTTCCGCCTGTGTCAGCTTGGGCTGGTTCGACACGGTCGGCAGCAGGATCGCGTCTTCCGCATAGTTGGCCACGACCTTGTGCGGGTCGCCGGTCTGCAGCGAGTCATTCCAGCGGTCGAACAGGGCCGCGACCTTCCTTTCATTGATCGGCTTGCACTTTTCCACACGCGGCACATGCGTGTATTTCTTTCCCGGATACTCTGGAGACGAGGCGCAACCTGCCAGCGCGAGGGCGGCGGTCGTGACAAAAGCAGCCAGCAGCTTCATGGTGGATCTCCTTTGATGGTTTTACAGTCAGGGATCACTCATCAATATGCTGGACCAGCATAAAGCCGTGCGCGGCGGATACCGGCGCGTTTGGGCTTGTGTGGTGTGAATGCTGCGGAGCCGCCTTGGCGGCCGAGGCTTGTTCAGCCGCCGGAGATGGCCGCCACCAGGACGACCTCGTCGTTCTCCTGCAGGCGGGTGTCCAGGCCTTCGCGCAGGCGCACGTCCTGCTTGCCGACCGAGACGAAGACGGTGCGCCGCAGGCTGCCGTTCGGCAACAGGACGAGGTGGGCAAAATCGGGGTCGCGTTCCGCCAGCGTTTGCAGGGCTTGGCGTACGGAGCCTGCCCGCAGCTGGATCTGGTCGGCGCCGAGGCCGGGGGTGCGGAGCGGGCCAGGAATTTTGACCCTGACTTCAGGTAAATTGTTGGAGCTCATTGCACGGTCTTTCCTGGCTGCGCCGCGTTCAACGGCCGGGTTCACCCGTCCTGGTAACGCCACCCATGCTCGGCGCCAGGCGCGAACGCTGGTTCTTCAGCAGCTTTTTGCTCAGGCCTTGAACGTTGACGCTGTCTTTGCCCGAGGTAACCGAGGTGGTGCTATTCGGGGTTTTATTCGTTGCCATTAAGCTTTCTCCTTGGTGACGTGCCCCATGCTCGGCGCCAGGCGCGAACGCTGGTTTTTCAAGAGTTTTTTGGTCAGATGTTGAACGTCGATGTTGATGCTGTTTTTGCCCTGAATAACCGTGCCCGCGCTATTCGGCGTTTTCATCGTTGCCATCATCATTTCGTCTTGGTGATGACGCCCATGCTCGGTGCCAGGCGCGAACCCTGGTTCTTCACGAGTTTTTTGGCCAGCTGTTGCACGTCGACCTTGACCGTGACTGCGCTGTTCAGGGTGTGATTCGTTGCCATCATCATTTCTCCTAGTGTGGACCCGTTAAATATTTCGATTGGGCAATGCAGTTTAGCTGATGTCGTTCAATTTGTAATCCGCCGATCGCCGAGCAGGTCGCTCAACAAGGCCGCCCGCGCGCGTGGCCCGGTATGGAAAGGATTGATGGTTTCCAGTCCCGGGACGATGACCCGGACCACGCGCGCCGGTGCGATCTCGTCGTTCGAGTAGTCGAGCATCAGGACCCGTTCGAGACCGGCCGCGCGCAGCTGCCTGACGATCCAGCGCACGTCCGCCGCCGCGTCGTCCGACACGAAGCCGGGGACGGCATTGAAAGGCAGGCGCAGGGCGTCGCGGTCGAACTCGGGCGTGAGCCAGGCGTGGCGGCGCGATTCCGTGCGTTCGTGGCGTCCGAGGCTGCGCGCGGCCAGCGCCAGATCTTCGCGGGCGCCGGCGACCTGGCTCATGATGGTCTGGCTGGCCTCGAGGATGGCCATGTCCAGCGCAATGCCGGGATCCGGGTGGGCCGCCCAGCCGCTGGCCTGCTGCCAGCCGTCGCCGAACAGCATACGGTCCGCGGGGCCGTCGGGCAGCAGGATGGTGGCGACGAAGGTGGGGATCGGAATATCGCGGGCGATCGGGCGTGCCACCAGGCGGTAGCCCGCGCGCTCGATCTTGCGCACCAGGCGGCGGGTCGAAGCCGGGACCTGCGCGAGGTCGACCACCGGCCGGCGCCCCGCCGAGGGTCCACCCGGATTCTCGTGGACGATCGCATCCATCGCGCGCGCATGGCGCTCGACGTATTCGCATAGCGCATGCGTGAGCGCTTCCGCCAGCACCATGCCGGAGGCCAAGCCGTTGCTGGTAACGGTCTTGCGCGCACCGCGTGCGGAGTAATAGATGTCCTGCGACAGGCGGGAGTGGGCCGCCGCGGCGGCAGGCAGCAGGCAGGGTTTGCCGGAGACAAGGTCGATGCAGCGCACCCAGGCCATGGCCGCCGCCGGGTCGTACGGACTGTCGTAGGGCAGGTCGAGGGACAGCGGATCCACTGCGTCCGCGCCACGCCGGCGCAGTTGCTCATAACTGGCCACGCAGTCGATGTGGCGCTCGAGGTCCTGCGAATAGCGTTCCTGCGCCCACTTCTCGACCTCTTCCATTACCGCGCCGATCCGCGCCCCGGTCACGGTCTCGCTCTTGCCGCTGCCGACCGTCGTCGACCACTGGTCGTTCGGGCGGAATGCCTGCACATTGGGAATGCCCAGCGTACCCAGCCCGGTGATGACGGCCACGCGGGTCACCCCGACCACGCGCTGCAGGCGCTTCGAGATCGCATAGGCCTGGGCCGCCGGCATGCAGAAGCGGCGGCCGGCGACCTTGGGACTGGCCGGCAGCCAGCGCCAGCGTGGCAAGGCCGAAACCGGCCGCGGACTGGTGCCGGCGGTGCGGCGCGCCAGTGCAAGCTCGTCGACGAATGCGTGGCAACGTTCGGCGCCGACACCCCAGGCTGCCAGTTGTTCGAGGGCCTGGCGGAAGTCGGCAACGTCGAGCTGGCGGCACAGGATCTCGCGCGCGGCGGCGCGTTCGTCCGCGCCTGGGGCCGGGCCTACACGCAAGGCGCGTGCGGCCAGCCAGCGCAAGCTCAGTGCGCGTGCCGTCTCGCGCTTCAGGGCGAGATCGTCGAGGAACAGCTGATAACGCAGCGCCTGCATGAAGGCTGGCTCCGCACTGCGGACCAGCGCCATGGCCTTTTGCTCGCCCGTGATTTCCGCCAGCAGGGCCTGTTGCAGGCCCTCTTCGCTGATGCCGAGGTCGTGCAGGCTGGTGGCGACTTCTTCCTCCGTCACCCAGTGCCAGGCGCGGCCCACCTGCGCCAGGCGGCGGTCGAAGCGTTCCTGCAGGCCGGCGCCGTCCAGGCTGCTGTCGTCGATGTCCACGGTGGCGGCAGCCCGCAGCGCGGGCGCGCGCAGGCCGCCGGTCAGGGCCAGGAATTCGACCAGCTCCTTGAACGGCAGCGGTGGCCCGAACTCCCACATGTGGAGCGGAGAATGGGGCAGAGGTGCGGGCAGCGGAGCGGCCGATGGCGCGGGCATTGCGTCAACTGCTGGGCTGTCCGCTACCAGGGCGGGAAAGCAAGGCCCGAGCGCGCGCAGATGCTCGAGCAGGGTGATCGCATCGTCGCGCTTGAGGTCGTGCGCGGCCAGCATGTTCGCCAGCTGGGCCGCATCGGGGTGGTCGGCGAGCCCGGCGCGCGCCAGGATCAGCGGGTAGACGCGGTCGAAATACGGCATCGCCTGGGCGGCGCGCAGGATGCGCTTTGCCATGGGGCGCGGCAAGGTGCCGCCCGCGCTCAGGCGCTCCAGCGCATGGCGCACGTTGACCAGCGGCTGGCACAGGGCCACTAGCGACTCGGTGTCGAAGGTGATGGCGACTTCGTCGTCGCGGTCGATCACGCCGTCGCGGAACATGGCGTGGATGCGGCCGATGCCGGTCAAGCCCGGCACTTCCACCGCGCGCAGCGCGCCCATGCTCGAGGCCCCGAAGATGCGGACGCCGCGTTCCAGCGCCTCGCGCAGCTCGGTCGGCGAAATGGCGAGGTGCTGGTCGAAGACGCCGTCGATGATTGCCACGATGCTGCCGCCGGCGACTCCATCGAGGTCGCCGCGCCGGACCGGCGGCCGGTAATCCGCATCGAGGATCTGCCGGGCATCGGCATGCGAGAGGGAGGGACCGAGGAAGACGAGCGGCTTACCGCTGCAGGCGTTGGAGTTGTCGGAAAGCATTCAGGAAGTCTAGCAGCGGCTGTCCGGCCCCAGCAAGAGGTCAGAAAAGATACGCAAGCTCCAGTGTCAGCGCCCTGCGCACATGTTCAGGCTGCGTGACCGTGCCGCGGAAGGCGCCGTTCGCGGTCACCGGCGCCGCAGCGCTGCGCGGCACCTTCAGCCAGTCGGCGCGGGCCTCGAATTGCAGGAACGGGGCCCAGGCGGGACGGAGCGCCGCCTCCAGCCGCAGGCCATGGCCGCGCCGGGTGTCGAGCGACACCGGGTCGAACAGGCCGGAAAAGCCGATCCGCATGCGCTCGGGTGCGGCAAGGACGAGCGCGGCGTCGGCCGAGACCGTGCCGGCCGCCGCTTGCCATTGTGTGCCGCCACCGAGCAGCAGCCGCGTCGACCGGTAGCTTTCCTGCAAGCCTGCGGCGGCCGTGGTGCCGATGATATCGCGCTGCCAGCGGTCGATTTCCAGCGCCGCCAGCGCGTGCACGTCGCCAAACGCATACGCTACGCCCAGGCGTGCCGAGGCTAGCCTGGTCGAGGTCGTCGAAGCGGCGGCGACGCCGGCCTGGGTGCGGCCGCGGTAATCGAGATCGCCTTGAAACCACTCCACCCCGCCGGACCAGGTGAAGCTGTCCTGCCGGTACGCGGCGCCCAGGCTGGCGCCGGGCAGCCAGCCGTCTTCGCGCACCAGTTGCTGGCCGGCCAGGTCGGCTTCGGTGTGGGTGGCGCTGCGGGCGCCGATGCCGATGCTGCCCTGCCATTGGGCGCACGCCGGCGCGGACCAGAATGCAAACAGCGCCGCCGCCAGGGCGGCGCGATGGAACGACGTCATCTTAGAGCGAGGCAATGAACTCGGCCCAGCTCAGCGTCGTGCTTTGGGTGACCGTGCCGTCGCCCTTGGCGCTGAAGTCCAGGCGCACGCTGCTGGTGTTGAGCGCGGTGACGGTGACCGAGGACGCGGCGCCATTCACGATCAGCGAACCGGAACCCGGCATGGCCGTGCCGACGCTGACGAAGGGTTGCAGGTTCTTCACCGTATAGGACACCTGCCCCAGGCCGTTGACATTGCCCGACAGCGCGAAGTTGCCGGAGCTGCTCGTGGTGTTGCCATTCGTGCTGGCGGTGACCGAATAATCGCCGAGGGTCAGGGTCGACACGGTCGCGCCGGCTTTCTGCTCGGTGGCTTGGAGCGACTTGCCGGACACGGTGACCGAATTGCTGGTGGCGCTGTTCGACTTGAGGGTGATCTTCATGTCGCCGTTGACGGTGGCGGTTTCGCTACCGCTGACGATGCTGAAGCTGGTGAAGGTGGTATTCATGGTCGCCGCGCCGACCCAGGTGTTCATCAGGTCGCCGCTGACGTCGGAAAAGGCGATCGTCAGGCGGCCGTTCAGCCTGGTGCCGTCCTCGACGCAGTTCTGGGCGGTCACCGCCATGGTGTCGCCGTTGCTGATCGCTTGCGTGTTGCGCAGGGTGGCGTCGATCGTCAGGCTGCCGCCGCCGGAGCATGGCTGGGAGATGGTCACGCCGCTCAGCAGCTGCACACTGCTCTGGCCGAAGCTGCGCTTGACCAGCCTGATGACCGGCGAAACCGCGCTGATCCCGGTGCCATCCATGCTAACGCCGGTGAGGACGCCGGTAATCGACGAGGACGAATCGCCGATGAGGGTGTTGGCGGCATAGCCATTCGCCGCCGCCTTGCCCGAACTGGCGGCCGTGATCGGCGTCAGCGTCGAGGTTTGCACGGGCGTCGGGCTGGTGCTGCCGCCCGGGTTGCCGCCACCGCCGCCGCAGGCGCCCAGAACCAGCGTCGAGGCGACGGCGAGGAAGACAGTTTGACGTTTCATGTTTTTTCTCCGGCAGGGTTGGAAGGGCGCTTTCTTGACGCGAGGCACCGATGGTAGCGGCTTCGACCACCCAAAAGGCTCTCGAATTGTCACGAACCTTCAGCCAGCCCGCATGCTCTAACTCCTGCCCCGGACCTCACCCGGTGGCAGGAGCGCAAGCATGTCCGGTATCGTGCGCATCGACGACGAAGTCATCACCACCGACGACTTCATCCGTACGCTGAAACTGAGCGGGCAGTTCGAAGGCCTGGTCGAGCAGATGGTGCGCGACCGCCTTACCGCGCGTGCCGCCCGCCAGGCCGGCCTGCAGCTGGCGCCCGAACAGATCCAGGAACGCGCCGACGATTTCCGCCGCGCGCTTGGCCTGCATCGCGCCGCCGACACCAACCATTACCTCGACGCGCTCGGCGTCTCGCTGGACGAGTTCGAAACCTGGATCACCGACAGCCTGTACCAGGAAAAGATGATGGAACAGGTCTGCAGCGAAGCCGCCGTCGCCCAGTATTTCTCGCTCAATTCGCCGCGCTTCGACAGCGTCGAGGTCAGCCACATCGTGCTGGACGCGGAAGGGGCTGCGCGCGAGATGATGTCGGTGCTGCAGGAAGAACCGGAGGCGTTTGCCGAGATGGCGCGCGAACATTCGATCGATGACGGCACGCGGCAGCAGGGCGGCGCCATCGGCAAGGTGCTGCGCGGCTCGCTCAAGGGCGATATCGAGGCGCGCGTGTTCAATGCGCGGGCCGGCGAGCTGCTCGGGCCCTTCCCTTCGCCCGACGGCGCCTTCTATGAAATCTTTTGCGTCAACGCCAGGCATCCGGCGGCCCTCGATGCGGATACCGCCGCCGAGATCCGGCGCCTGCTGCGCGAGGAATGGCTGATGGCGCGCGCCCACGAGCACGTCATCGAAGCGTGTCCGGTGCGCTAGTGCCGGGCCGGGCAGGTAGGCAGCCATGGAAGACGCACCGTCCACCGCGCAGTCGCCCGCCCAGTTCCTGTCCTCGGTCGACATCCTCTCCCCCTTCACCGACGACGACCTGGCGCAGCTGGCCGAAGCCGTGCAGGTGCGCCACTATGCCTTCGGCGACACGGTCTGCAAGGCCGGCGAGCCGGCCGACGGCCTGTACGTGGTGAAATCCGGCTCAGTACGGGTGTTCTCCGACGAGCACGGCAAGGAAGTCAGCATCGGCATCCGCAAGGCCGGCGAAGTCATCGGCGACATCGCCATGCTGCGCGAGGTCCACCACGAACTGTCGGCGCGCGCTTCCCTCAAGACGGAAGTGTGGTTCATCCCGCGCACGGCCATCGAGCCGGTGTTGATGCGCAATCCGGTGGCGCGCGACTTCGTCACCAGTTATGTGGCGATTAGCTCGGCGGGCGGCCTGGTGGCGCGCCTGTTCGACCTGCGCGGCAAGGTCGGCAAGGAGGAACTGGAAGAATTCGTGCGCAGCGTCGGCGTCAAGCGCGTCGCCGCCGGCAAGGAAATC
>Ga0065165_1000270_pt1 | contig 88828 bp, 83 predicted proteins | sample AraplaMF_Cvi_mMF_FD_63813 | JGI IMG/M metagenome (GOLD analysis project Ga0065165, IMG submission 63813) | Arabidopsis root microbial communities from the University of North Carolina, USA - plate scrape MF_Cvi_mMF (version 2) (version 3) | ecosystem: Host-associated > Plants > Roots >... | reverse complement strand
CCTCTCCCGCAAGCGGGAGAGGGAGTCGCAGGGCCGCTCGGTGCATTCTCACTCCTCTCCCGCAAGCGGGAGAGGGAGTCGCAGGGCCGCTCGGTGCATTCTCACTCCCTCTCCCGCTTGCGGGAGAGGGAGTCGCAGGACCGCTCGGTGCATTCTCACTCCCTCTCCCGCTTGCGGGAGAGGGCGGGGGTGAGGGCCAGCGGCGGTGGCAGTGCGGCAGCCCTTGCGCTCAGGGCGCGAGCCGTTCGCGGACCCAGTCCTGGCCTTCGCGGCGATAGACCAGCCGGTCATGCAGCCGCGACTTGCGTCCTTGCCAGAACTCCCAGCGCTCGGGCACGAGCCGGTAGCCGCCCCAGTGCGGCGGCCGGCCCGGGTTCAGCCCGTGCTGCGCGGCTGCCTTGGCCGCATTGGCGACCAGCACCGCGCGCGAGGAGATCACCTGGCTCTGCGGCGACGCCCAGGCCCCGAGCCGCGAGTCCAGCGGGCGCGACGCGAAGTAGGCATCGGACTGTGCGGCATCGACCTGCTCGACGCGGCCTTCGATCCGGACCACGCGCTCCAGCTCCACCCAATGGAACTGCAGTGCGGCGAACGGATGCGCCGCCAGCTCCCGTCCCTTGCGGCTGTCATAGTTCGTGTACCAGACCAGCCCGCGCTCCTCGATGTCCTTGATCAGCACGATGCGGGTGGACGGCCGTCCATCCGCGCCCACCGTGGCCAGCGTCATCGCATTGGGCTCCGGCACCTTGGCGTCCAGCGCCTGCTGGAACCATTCGCGGAACTGGCGCAGGGGCTCGGCCGCGGACCGCTGTTCGTCGAGCTCGTCGCGCTCGTAGCTTTTTCGAAGGTCGGAGATCTTGTCCATCTTGTGAGTATCGGGCGAATCCTTAAGTAAAGCTCCCACTCTGGAAACTCCGGGTGGGAGCGCTTTCGCCCGACGGGCATGCTTGTCGCCATTGAGCCGTGCCGCAGAGCCGGCCCAGGGGGATCGGGACCAAACCAGAAGGAAGTTCGCATGAATCAGCGACGACCCGCCGTCGTCGTGCTCGCGGCAGGGCGCGGCCAGCGCTTTCGCGGCGAGGGCCACAAGCTGGAACAGGTCTTGAACGGGGACACCGTGCTGGCGCTCACGCTGCGCCAGACGATGGCGTCCGGCCTGCCGATGCTCGTGGTGACCTCGACCGCGTTGGCGCCTCTGGTCCGACGCCATGTGGCCTCGCGCGACATGCTGGTGCTGCCCGACCAGGACCGCCTGGGTCGTCCGGCGCCGCTGGGCATGGGGCATTCGATCGCGGCCGGCGTCGCCGCGACCGGGGACGCGCCCGGCTGGCTCATCCTGCCGGCGGACATGCCGATGGTGCGCTCGAGCACATTGGCCGCGGTCGCGCAGGCGATCGAGCACGACCCGATCGCCTATGCGCAGCACCGCGGCCGCCGCGGCCATCCGGTGGGCTTCAACGCGGAACTCTTCTCCGAGCTCACCAGCCTGCAGGGCGACGAGGGCGCCCGCCGGCTGCTCGCCCGCTACCCGGCGCAGGCGGTCGAGGTCGACGACCCCGGCGTGCTCATCGACGTCGACACCGTCGAGGACCTGCAGCGGCTCACGATCGACCCGTCCTCGGCGTCGCGCCCGAACGGCGAAGGCCTGCGGACGCTGGGCTGAGCCCGGTCAGAGCCCGTTCGAACGGGCCAGCGCCAGCTGGCGCTCCAGCGCGCGATCGTGGATGCCGTGCTCGCGCAGGCAGGTCACGGCGCGCTGCAGGTAGTCGAGCGTCGTGCCGTAGCGGCCGCGCGCGTGCCTCAGGATGTGCAGCAGCCGGTCGTCGGCGATATCGCCGACCCAGCCCGGACTGCGCCGCGACAGCGTGAACGCCAGCGCCTTCCGGACGCCCAGCCCGTCGGCGCAATGGCAGTCCAGCCATCGCGGCACATAGGTCCCGACCACCATCTCGCGCAGCCACAGCCGGTGCAGCGTCGCCTCGCTGTCCTTGGGTTCGACCCGGTACATCAGCCCCCGGCAGCTGCCGCCGGACAGCAGCGTCATCACCAGGCCGGGCTGCTCCGAACTCCCGCGGTTCACCAGCGAGCGCAGCCGCAGCGCGCGGTGATAGCCCTGGACCCTTGCCACCAGTGTCTGCGCGGGATCGAAACCGGGGTTCCACATCAGCGAGCCATAAGCGAACATCATCAGGCCGTGCTCGCGGTCCCAACTGCGCTCGGCGACGGCCAGCAACTGCTGGCTGTGGGCGGGCAGGTCTTCGAGTCTGGCGTCGGCCAAGGGGTCGTGGATCATGGCGAGGATGCTGCCATATGCCGGGTACGTGGCGTGCCGCGAGGGCGTTGCGTCCCGGAACGTTTCTGTAACCAGCTTGTACCCGGGAAAGACCTGTTGGAGAGCCGCCGGGCCTCCCGGGCGTGTAATATGGTTACCAATCCAACCCTGGCCGAGTTACATCGGCAGTCGGCATGAACAAGACCATTCTGGATGTCACCGCGCGGATCAAGGCGCGCAGCGCCGCCTCGCGCGAGCGTTATCTGGACCTGATCGAGCGCATGGCGGGCCGCCAGCGCGGCGTGCAGCGCCTGGGCTGCGCGAACGTGGCCCACGCGGTGGCTGCGATGCCGGCCAACGACAAGCTGCGCATCGTGGCCGAGAAGGCGCCCCACCTGGGCATCGTCACGGCCTACAACGACATGTTGTCGGCCCACCAGCCCTACGAGGGCTATCCCGCGATCATCCGCGACGAGGTGCATCGCCTGGGCGCGACCGCGCAGGTCGCAGGCGGCGTCCCGGCGATGTGCGACGGCGTCACGCAGGGCACGCCGGGCATGGAGCTCAGCCTGTTCTCGCGCGACACGATCGCGATGGGCACGGCGGTGGCGCTGTCGCACGACGTGTTCGACGCCGCGCTGCTGCTGGGCATCTGCGACAAGATCGTGCCGGGGCTGCTGATCGGCGCGCTGCATTTCGGGCATCTGCCCTGCGTGTTCGTGCCGGCGGGGCCGATGAGCTCGGGCCTGTCCAACAATGACAAGGCCAAGGTGCGCGAGCTGTATGCGCAGGGCAAGGTCGGCCGCGACGAGCTGCTGCAGGCCGAGTCCCAGGCCTATCACGGCGCGGGCACCTGCACCTTCTACGGCACGGCCAACAGCAACCAGATGCTGCTGGAGGCGATGGGCCTGCACGTGCCGGGCGCGGCCTTCGTCCATCCGCACGACGGCCTGCGCGAGGCGCTGACCCGCGAGGCGGTGAAGCAGGCGCTGAAGATCATCCCGCAGGCTGACTACACGCCGATCGGCCGCATGGTCGACGAGCGCGCCATCGTCAACGCGATGGCGGCGCTGCTGGCCACCGGCGGCTCGACCAACCACCTGATCCACTGGATCGCGGTGGCGCGCTCGGCCGGCATCCTGATCGACTGGAGCGATTTCTCCGAGCTCTCGGCCGTGGTGCCGTTGCTGGCGCGGGTGTACCCGAACGGCAGCGCCGACGTGAACCAGTTCCAGGCCGCCGGCGGTCCTGGTTTCGTCATCAAGGAGCTGATCGGATCGGGCCTGATGCACGGCGACGTGCTGACCTCGGTGTCGGGCCAGGACCTCAGCGCCTTCGGCCGGCTGCCGCATCGCGCGGCGGACGGCTCGGTCAGCTGGACCGACCTGCCGGCCACGAGCAATGACGAGAGCGTCGTGCGCACGGTCGCCGCGCCGTTCTCGCCGACCGGCGGGCTGAAGCTGCTGGCGGGCAACCTGGGCCGCGCGGTGATCAAGGTGTCGGCGGTGCCGGAGGACCGGCACACGGTCGAGGCGCCGGCGCGCATCTTCGACAGCCAGGAGGCGATGCAGGCCGCGTTCAAGGCGGGCGAGCTGGAGCGCGACGTGGTCGTCGTGGTGCGCTTCCAGGGACCCCAGGCCAACGGCATGCCGGAGCTGCACAAGCTGACGCCGCCGCTGGCGGTGCTGCAGGGCAAGGGCTTCAAGGTGGCGCTGGTGACGGACGGCCGCATGAGCGGCGCGTCGGGCAAGGTGCCGGCGGCGATCCACGTGAGCCCGGAGGCCTTGTCCGGCGGCCCGCTGGCCAAGCTGCGCGACGGCGACCTGGTGCGCGTCTGCGCCAACAGCGGCGAGCTGACGGCGCTGGTGCCGGCCGCCGAATGGGAGCGCCGCGAGCTGGCCCAGATCACCGCGGACGCGGTGATCGAGAACGGCGCCGGCATGGGCCGCGAGCTGTTCGCGGGCATGCGGCGCAACGTGACGTCGGCGGAGGAGGGCGCGGTCACCTGGCTGTGAGGCCGGGCGGGCACGCGTCGGACGAGTTGAGTATCGACTACGAGGAGTTCACATGACTTCCATCAAGGACACCCTGAGCCTGGCCGGGTACGGCCCGGTGATCCCGGTCATCGTCATCGACCGTGTCGCCGACGCGGTGCCGCTGGCCCGCGCGCTGGTGGCGGGCGGCGTGAAGGTGCTGGAGGTGACGCTGCGCACGCCGGTGGCGCTGGAAGCGATCGCCGCGATCGCCAAGGAAGTGCCGGAGGCCGTGCTCGGCGCCGGCACGCTGCGGACCTCGGCGGACGCGGTGGCGGCCAAGAAGGCCGGCGCGTGTTTCGCGGTCAGCCCGGGGTTCACCCATGACGTGGCGAGCGCCTGCGAGGCCAACTTCCTGCCGCTGCTGCCGGGCGTGTCCACGGCCAGCGAAGTGATGATGGCCAGCGACGCGGGCTACAAGTTCCTGAAGCTGTTCCCGGCCACGGCCGTCGGCGGCGTGAGCCTGCTGAAGGCGCTCAGCGGCCCGTTCCCGGATGTGGCGTTCTGCCCCACCGGCGGCATCACCGTCCAGACGGCGCCGGATTTCCTGGCGCTGCCGAACGTGAAGGTCTGCGGCGGCTCGTGGCTGACACCGGCCGACGCGGTGAAGGCGGGCGACTGGGCACGCATCACGCAGCTGGCCAAGGAGGCCAGCGCGCTGCGCGCTTGAATTCAGCCGGTTAACGAGGCTCTGGAAGCTTCAATTCACCCGGTGAACGAAGCTCTGGAAGCCGTCTTTGATCGTTTCGCTCCCACCCCATCCCCGCCCTCCAAGCGGGCGGGGCAGATGTCACCCCACCCCGGCCCGCCCCCACGGGGCGGGTGAGCGGCGACGGGCTTAGCGCTTCGGCGGGTCGAAGACCAGACAGGTCGTGCTGGCGTGCGCATACAGCTTGCCATCGTGGCCGACCAGGTCCGCCTCGGCAGTGGCCATCTGGCGGCCGACGTGGCGCACGCGACCGATCGCCCGCACGACCGGCACCTTCTCGTTGAGTGCACGCACGAGGTTGATCTTCAGCTCGAGCGTCGTGTAGCCGCGGCCAGGGTCCAGCGTCGTGTGAACGGCGCAGCCCAAGGCAGAGTCCAGCAAGGTGGCGTACCAGCCGCCATGCACCGTGCCCATCGGGTTGTAGTGCCTGAACTTGGGCGTGCCCTGGAAAATCACTTCGCCCTTGCCCGCGCGCAGCAGCGTGAAGTCCAGCGTCTGCGCGATCGGCGGCGGCGGGAGCTTGCCGTCCAGCATCGCCAGCATCTGCTCCAGGCCAGTCATCCCGGCGATCTCCGCCATCGTGGCCACGCCGTGATCCGGACGGAACTTCGCGCGGACTTCCCGCTCTTCCGCCTGCCATTGGGCCAGCGCATCGTCATGCGACGCGGTGGGCGAGGAAGTCAGTGCTGCGCTCATCTTGAATCCTGTGGAAGTCAGTCGAGTCGTCGATCGGTCAGGGCGAAGTCCGCCCGAAAGCTTGTGGCTGCAATGGTTGCAGCTACAATCTTCCATTGTCAAGCGTCCTGGCGACACCTCGAGAGATCACTCCAATGAACGCCTCCGCCTCCGTCCCCGTTGCTGCTCCGAGATCGACCGCGGCCCAGGCGGAGCCGATCTCGCCCAAGGGCTGCACCAACTTCAAGCTGCGTCAGGTGACGCGGCTGGTGTCCAACCATTGCGAGGCGCATTTCGCCGAGACCGGGCTGACGACGACGCAGTACGCGCTGCTGTCCCACATCGTCGTGCTGGGGCCGATCCAGCCGAGCGAGCTGGCGCGGCGCATGGACATCGACCTGTCGACGCTGTCGCGCAACGTGCAACCGTTGCAGGCGATGGGGCTGGTGGAAACGCTGCCGGGCGCGGACGCGCGCAGCCGCCAGCTGCAGGCGACCGAGGCCGGGCATGCGCTTCGCAAGCAGATGAAGGCGACGTGGAAACGCGCCCAGCTTTCGCTCAACGAGCGGCTGGGCGACGAACGCGTGCAGCGCCTGCACGCCTTGCTGGACGAATGCGCCGCGCTGATGCGTGGCGACGCGGACCCGGACGGACTCAGTCGAGGGTGACGATCACCGGCGCGTGGTCGCTGGGCTTGGGGAGCTTGCGCATGGCGCGGTCGATCGTGCAGGCGGTGACGCGGGACTTCAGCGCGGCGCTCACGAGGATGTGATCGATGCGCAGGCCCTTGTTCTTCTGGAAGCCCAGCATCCGGTAGTCCCACCAGCTGTAGCTCTTGGGCGGCTGCTCGAACATCCGGTAGGCGTCGGTCAAGCCGAGGTCGAGCAGCGCCTGGAAGTGCGCCCGCTCCTGCGGCGAGGTGTGCGTCTGGCCGACGAAGGCGGCGGGGTCGTAGCAGTCGCGGTCCTCGGGGGCGATGTTGAAGTCGCCCATCAGCACCAGGTTCTCGTGCTGCTGCATCTCGGTGGCGAGCCAGGCCCGCAGGCCGTCCAGCCAGGCCATCTTGTAGACGAACTTGTCGCTGTCCAGCGCCTGGCCGTTCGGGAAGTAGGCGCCGATCACGCGCACGTCGCCGACCGTGCCGGCGATCAGCCGCGCCTGCTCGTCGGCGTAGCCGGTGATGTTCTTGACCACGTCCTTGGCCGGTGTCTTGCTCAGCAGGGCGACGCCGTTGTAGGTCTTCTGGCCGAACCACTGCACCTGATAGCCGGCCTCGCCGATCTCGAGCGTCGGGAACTTGTCGTCGGTGAGCTTGGTCTCCTGCAGCACGAGCGCGTCGACCGGGTTTGCGTTCAGCCAATCCAGCAGCTGCGGCAGGCGCACGGCCAGGGAGTTGACGTTCCAGGTGGCGAATTTCATGTCTCTTCGAGCCCGTCGGGCCGATCGAATGGGGTTGGTGCATCGTATCCCGCGGCACCCGGTCGCCACCGCTCGACGACTCGCCGACCTCGGCGCCTATGCGGCAACCGGCCGCGGCACCAACCTGCGCATCACCGCGCTGGACGGCGCGAGCTTCACCTTCGGCGTCAGCGTCGGCACGCTGGCCGGCGCGACGACCTTCACCCCGGCCCTGAGCTCGCTCACCGGCACCGTCATCGAGTGGGAGAACTCGGCCTACAACGTCGGCATCAACAACATCGCCTATTCGCTGGCGGCCGCCGTGCCGGAGCCTTCGACCTACGCGATGTTCCTGGGCGGCGTGCTTGCGGTCGGGCTGGTGGCCCAACGTCGTCGCCGCGGTTGATCCGTGGGGTGATGAAGGGCATCGGATCGATGTGTGTGAATGAGGATGAAACTGGCGGGCCCGCAAGATTCTGGCTAAAATGACCAAAATATTGGACATGTTTAGCGAGGCGAGCCATGAGCGTTCTTTTCGACATTGGTCGTGCCGTCCGCGCCCGGCGCACGGAGCTCGGGATGTCCCAGAGCCAACTCGCACATTTGAGCGGCCTCTCTCGGCAGACGGTTGTCGGACTCGAGGCGGGCAGCTTGAACGATCTCGGTGTGAATCGGGTGGCTCAAGTGACGTCCGTGCTCGGTCTGGAGGCGGCACGGTTCAGCATGCAGGGGCGCAGCAAGAAGCGTGGACTCTGGATGGCCGCCAAGACTGCCAGCGTCAGCTATGCGCATGAACTCGCACCGGAGACGCTCGGCGAGACCCTGATCAGCGGTGAAGTGCCCCCGCCGTTCGTGCCGCATCTGGTCCATCTGCTTGACGAGGCGCCGGTTCCCATCGTCGTCATGGCGGTGGAGGAAGCGGCGATACATGCCCACGTCCCGCCGAAGACGGTCTGGCGCAATGTCGCCAAGCTGGCCAAGTCCTTGTCCGTTCACCGGCGCGCGATGTGGTCATGAAGTCGGTCGACTTGCCCGAGGGTCCTTGGAAGGTACTTTTTCCGCGAGCGATGACGCTGGTGGAAGAGATCCGGCGACATGGCGGGTTGGAGGATCCCTTTTGGACCTTCGGCGGCGGGACAGTGCTGATGTTTCGCTACCGGCACCGGATGAGCAAGGACATCGACATCTTCGTGCCGGATCCTCAGTACCTCGGATATGTGACTCCTCGACTGAGCGATACCGCCGCCGAGTTGACGCAGGATTACATCGAGTCGGGCAACAGCTTCGTCAAACTCCAGTTCGAAGAAGGTGAAGTCGACTTCGTCGCGTCACCGAACCTGCTCGGCGATGCTTGGGAGATCTGGGACATCGGCGGGCAGGCGGTCAAGGTGGAGACCGCCGCGGAGATCGTCGCCAAGAAGCTCTATCACCGCGGCAATCGGGCAACGGCACGAGACCTCTTCGATACGGCTCTGGTGATCGAACGCGAGCCCGAAGCACTGCGCGTTGCGGCGCCGTTTCTCTTGAGGCACAGGGATGCGTTTCTGAGCCAGGTGCGACAGCCGCATCCCAGCCTACGGACCGCGTTCGACGCGATCGCGGTGTTGGACTATCAACCCAGCTACGAGCACTGCGTCACCGTCGTCGGCGAGTTCCTCGCCCAGTGTTAGGCCCGTCGCCTCAGCGCAGCCGCTCCACGAAACTCCGCTGCGACGGCCACTCGTTGTGTGCCGTCGCCTTGAAGTTCTCGACCTGCGTGAAGGTCTTGCGGCGGTCCTCGTCGGTCTTGCGCATCGCGCGCGAGACCGAGTCCTTCACTGTGTCGATCATGGTCGTGACGGTCTTCTTGTCCTGGACCGTGGTCGCGTCGTAGTTGCCCGAGTCGCGATCGAGCGTGAAGCTGCGCGACTTCTGGAAGCTCGCCTCCATCTCCTCGGTCTGCGTCTGGGTGATCGTGCGGCCGCCGGTGGCGTTGTTCGGGCGGTCCGTCGTCGTCTGGCTGATCTTGTAGTCGGCGTGGCCGGTTTCCTTGATGCTGCCGATGCGGCTCTTGCGCTGCGAGTCGGCGCTGAACTCCGCCTTGAAGTCGGCCAGGCCGCTCTGCATGGACTCCACCTGCGAGCGCAGGCCGTCGCTCATCGTCGGCGTGATGGCGGAAGGCGCATCGGACGCCGCGTTCATCAGCTTGGGCGCGCCCGTGGCCATCGAGTTCGAACCCGCATCGTCCTGCGCGCCGGACCCCGCTGCGGAACCTCCCGCGTCGACCGGCGGCGCCTGCAGCAGTTGGAACGCGTCCTTGAACGCCTGGGTCATCGCGGCATCCGCATGGCCGCGATCGGCCGCGGCATCGATCTGCTGGAGCAACTGATCGATCGCGGACCAGCGCTGCCCGTTGTTGACGCCACCCTTGGGCGTCGCGGCATCCACCTCCAGGTTTATCTCGCCGCTGGTCGTGCGCAGCGACAGCGACTTCGTATCCGTGCCCAGGTGCATCGCGAACGACTGCATCGCGCCGGGCACGTCTGGCCGCGCATTCGGGTTCTCGATCTTCAGGTCGAGGCCCGTCAGCACGCCGTCCTGGTCGAAGCCGGTCAGTCCGGACAGGTCGAGCGTGGGTGCGCCTTCGCCGAGATCCTCCAGCGCGCGGTCCAGGCCGTCGCTCAGGATGGCGAGGGCCTTGCGCTCCGCGCTGCTGAGGGCGCCGGAGCTCTTGACCTCGACCTGCAGGCCGCGCGTGCCGCCCTGGTCGCCGCTGTTGACGCCGATCGTGAGTTCGACGGTGTGGCCGGAGCGCGTCTGGATCTTGAGGCTGACCTCGGCGGCATTGGTGGCGACTCCGCCCACCGCCTGCTCACGCAGCGCGGCCACGGCCGCCGCCGTATCGGTCGCGCTGGTCCCCTCGGTGGCCGTCACGCCTTCCGCGGCGGTGGCGGACGGCACGTAGTCGGCCAGCGTCTGCTTGTAGCCCTCGCCGGTGGCGGCGAACTGCTTGAGCAATCCGCCGCCCAGGCCGCGCCAGCGGTCGGACAGCGTGACCGCATCCTTGCCGCTGTTGCGGGCCATCTGCTCGCTGAGGCTGTCTTCGCGCGCGGTCGCCCAGAAGCGCTGCGCGCCCAGATTCAGCGCTTTCGGTTTGGCGTAGAGGTCGGTGTCGGCGCCCGCGGCGTCCAGCGTCACGTGCGTGGGCCTGGAGGCCGCCTGCGCGGACATGCCGGCGGGGCGGTAGGTGGAGGCCGTGCGGCTGGCGGCGATCCGGTCGAGCAGGACGGAGCCCGTCGAGGAGATGAGGGTCATGCGAAGCGCCTCCCTGGCGGCAATCCCGCGCTGCTCTGACGGCGTGGCGGTGATCTCTTTTCTTCGGACGATCTAGGGGAAACTTGAGAGGTGCTCAGAAATCCCGTTCGAAATCGATCTGCGCTCAATCAGAAAGATCGACTTCAAACTGGGCGCCCTCAGCTGTAGGCCGCCGAGACGGATACCTGCATTGTGGAATCAGTTAAAAGCGCTGCTCTCGACCGGCGATGCTCTGTGTCTAGGTGTTTCCCCGTTGTTCGAGATTGCGCTGTACGTTAATATCAGGATAAGGCTGATAGAAATTGGTCTGATTGTGTCGGAACTATATGGGAGGGAGCTTTGGCTAGATATCGCACAATTTTAATCGCGGGGCTAAATATAGCTATGCACGCCCCGCATCCCACATCTCGGTATGTCGACTTGTTTCGTGCAATATTTAGAAGGCAAAGAATAGTTCGGCTTGGGAAGTTGCATGCTGCCATGATTGGATCACTCCATCCTATTGACGTGGACAATCCCATAAAGGGCTATACCGGAGAAATATATAGATTCCTTAGGCTGGATCCGGCGGAGCCATGGTTTAATGTGCAAACCAACAAGGCGGCGACAGATCAAGAGGTGGGTGAAGTTAAAATACCACGGCATCTCTTGCCGCACTTGCAGCGAATTCCGTTCGTTTTTCGCCCGCGAGTGCATAAGCTATATTTTGTAGCTAAGGATCGATCAGATGGGCTGGGGCCATCGGCGGCGGTTAAGCTTTTTGAGCGGCTTATTCAGCCTTTGGTCGATCAAGGAAAATTCCCGGAGATTGTTGTAACCGCAATTCCTGATAAGGATACTCTCGAAAGAATTTTTAAGCTTCCGATTCTTGAGTCTTTGGTTATCGACTTGGTGCGTCCCAATGCCGACGACGGAGACGCTGCTGAGCAACGCTGGTTGCGAAAGCTGGAGGATCAAAAAACTCGCAGAATCGAGCTCAAACTAATTGCCGAGCGAAATGGCACGATCGAACCGGATGGAGAGACCAAGGCTATGGCCATGGTGGCGGCAGCAAACGGAAAAGTTGTTGCTACCGGTCGAGATGCTGAAGGTCTGAAAGTATTTGAGTCGACTTCGGAGAAACCTTGGATGCAATCCACTAGGATTGATACAGATCATGAAACTGTAATCAATATTCTAGAACGCCTCTAAAGATGGCTGCGGTTGGGGAATGCCATGTATAGCGGTGTTGGTAGAATATTCTCTATCTATTGGAAGGCTTATGGTGGGCTGAAGGCCTTGGTGCGATCGTTTTATCTGCACTTGGCCATTATTTTGCTTGCAGGAACTTTCAATACGTGGACCCAGCCGAATTGGTGGGATACTGTAGTCGGTGTTTTGCCCAATTTGCTGGGGTTTACGCTTGGCGGTTTTGCAATATTTATAGGCTTTGGGGATGAGCGTTTTCGTGCCTTACTCGCCGATGCCGAAGATGCACCCGAACAACCTACCATTTACGTTCAATTGTGTTCCACCTTTGTGCACTTCATTGTGATTCAGGTGGTCGCACTTGCATTTGCGCTTGTTGCTAAATCATGGTGGTTCTATGCGGAATGGATCGAACCTGTTCGGGAGTTCTTGCCGATGCTGAATGGCATGGCTGGCGCAATCGGTTTTGGTCTCTTCTTGTACTCTGTGACGTCCATTCTTGCGGCAACGATGCATGTGTTTAGAATCGCAAACATGTACGAACAACATCGTCGCGCGGTGGATTTGGAAGATAAGCAACAACCATAGTGGTGCTCTTGATTCGCGCGACTATCTCAGTTTCGACGTCGGTGAGGGAGTCAAATCAGCGGCAAAGCACGGACACCAACGTGCCTCGATCAGACGTGCAGCCAGGCCGCGATCCCCAAGCCTAGGCCGATCGCGCCGGCGCCCAGCGTCGCGAATTCCATCCAGCGGCGCTTGGTCAGCAGTGCGATCGCCGCCAGCGCGATGGCGACCTGCAGCGCCGTCGTGGCCTGCGCCCAGCGATGGTGGAGATGCAACTGCTCGTCGCTCTTGTGGTCCCACTCAGTGGACTCGGCCTCGAGCTTCTCCGCCTGGACCTTGATCTCGTTCTTCTCGGTCTCGTAGCGGGCGATCTTCTCGCGGTACTTGGCCTTCTGCTCCTCGCTGGGGGTCAGGTCGAGCGCGAACTCGGCCAGGTTCTGCTTGCTGCTCTTGGCTTGGAAGTAGTTCCAGCGGTTGGCGGCCTCGGTCTTGGTGATCGCGGCGTTGTTCTTGAACAGCCCCGCGTTGGCCTGCGTGGCGCCGCCCATGTACGAGAAGAAAGCGCCCAGCGTGGCCAGGATGGCGGTGATGACCGCCAGCTGGCCCGCGAGGCCCTTGGGTTCATGCTGGGCGGCGTGCTCGAGTTCGTGGTCGTGCGGGCCGTGGACGTGGAAGTGGTTGCCGGACATGGGTTCGGGAATGGATGTGGAGGATGAGGACAGGTCCGATCGCCGCGCCGCTCGCGGGTGGCTGATCGGCGATGGCGGTCAGCGGCGACGCTCGTAGCGCACGAAGTCGTAGTGCCAGTCGTGGCCGCGGTCGGCGGGGCTGTGGTGGCGTTCTCTGCGCACTTCGGCGAAGACCTGCGGATCGACGGCGGGGAAGAACGCATCGGCGTCGAAGCCGGCATCGATCTCGGTGAGTTCGAGCGCGTCGGCCAGGGGCAGGGTCAGGTCATAGATCTGCGCGCCGCCCATGACGAACACGGCCTCGCCGGCGCCGCAGGCCGCCAGCGCCGCGTCGATCGTCGCGAAGACTTCCGCGCCGTCGAGCGCGAGGTCCGGCTGGCGGGACAGCACCAGGTTGCGCCGCTGCACGAGCGGCCGGAACTTCGCCGGGATCGAGTCCCAGGTCTTGCGGCCCATCAGGACCGTGTGGCCGAGCGTGAGCGCCTTGAAGCGCGCCATGTCCTCGGGCAGGCGGACCAGGAGTTCGTTGTCGCGGCCGATGCCGCGGGCGCGGTCCAGGGCGGCGATGAGGGTCAGGTGAGGCATGGGGACTCAGTGGGAGCGCGGACGCGACGGTGAGAGATCAGGGCCGTGAGTTTACGGACCGGGCAGGCCTGCGCCGTTGAATCCAACGAAGATCATCAACAGGTAGACGACGCCGAGGACCATCACCAGGACGCCGATGCGGATCGCTCGTGCGCCCGTGTAGGTGCGCTCCTGCACGTTGCGTCCGCCCACCGTGAAGGAACGGCGCCTGATGGCATTCATGCCGACCCAGAGCATGGCGATGCCAGGAATCACAAGGGCGGCCACGACCAGCGGGTCCGGCGGTTGGGGAGGATGCGATCGGTTGCGATAGCGGCCGGAGGTCGCGGCCACCACCGGCGCCGCGCGCGTCAGGCTGAAGCGTCCCAGCTGCTGCGCGCCGGCAAGCCCCAACCGGTGAAAACCGCCCTCGACGGTCGGCCCGTCCGCCCAGTCCGCCACCAGCTGCAGGTAGTCGTCGCAGTAATCGTTCTTTCCGATAGTCAGTCGGCCGTCGTCCAGCCGCCACACCAGAGGGCCTTCGATCGGAAAGTCCCCCGGATTCGGCCGCCGCGAGCGTTCGACCTCGACCCGGCGCCAGTCGCCGCCCATGCAGGAGTCGCCCTCGTACGCCGTCAGGCGGATCGTCGCCTCGACGACGGCCTGTTGCCGATCGTTGTCGACACGGAGGTCCCAACGGCCGGACGGATCTTCGGCGGCCTGGGCAAGGCCGGAGCCGAGCAGCAACAGCGCGAGCGCGCCACCCAGAGCCCTCATTGACACGGCGGCCAGCATGACGTGAACGACCGTCGACGCCAGCGCCCCCAGGCGGACATTGAAGGTCCCCGCGCCTGTACCGCGGCCCATCGTCATGCGGCTTGCAGCGACCTGGTCGCGTCCAGCGCGGGCGCCCAGCCGTCGACGGACGGCGACTCGACCAGCGCGGCCGCGTACGCGCCGAGATCGATGCCGAACACGGCCTCGGCCGCCTCGGCCCCCGCGTCGTCGGAGCCGCCTGTGGCGCGAAGGAAGGCCAGGAAGCCCTCCCAGTCGCGGGCCATCTGCTCGACGATGATCCGCGCGAGTTCATAGGACAGCAGGGCGCCGTCGTCGCCAGGTCGCAGGAAGGACTCGCCGGACCAGAACGCCTGGATCCGGTCGCGATTCCAATGCACGAGGTGCATCGCATGCAGCTCGTGCGGCGTGTACAGCGAACCCTGCGGACCGGCGACCCGGCGCTCGGTGTTGACCGCCACGCCCTCGTCGAGCCAGCGCGGCAGCCGCAGGTGGGCGAGGGCGGCGTGGGTCATCTCGTGCGCGATGACCGGTTCGACGTGCTGGAGATGGCCGCGCACCACGACGAAATGCGGGCAGCCCGCATCGATGAACATGCCGCTCGAGGTGGAGAACTCGCCGTCGGGGTGATAGATGGACACGTAGCGGTAGTAGTCGTCCTCGTCGTCGAGCACCAGGAGGATGCTGCGATGGCCGGTCGGGAACCGCGCGACCTCGCCCAGCAGGCGCTGGATGCGCGCCCGGGCGGTCGACACATAGTCCGCCGTCCCGCGCTCGAGCTTCTTGTTCAGCGACGACAGCACGAAGGCCTCGTCGGTCACCAGCAGCCCCATGTGCGTGCCCAGCCGCTCGCGCAGATGCAGCAGCCACGCATGGCGGCCGCGCTCGATGGCGTCGGCGCGCGCGGCGACGGACGTGCTATCGGCGCCGTCGCCCGCGGCAGGCGCCCATGCGGCGAGCGCCTGCCAATCAAGGACCGGCAGGCCGTTGGCCTCCTGCAGATGCTCGGCGACCGGGAAGTCCGGCCGGCCGTCCGCGCTCAGTACGGCGGGCGGCGGGCCGTAGTCGCCGCTGCGGTCGCGCGGCGTCGCCTGATCGACCACGCTGTCGGCGACGCGCCGGGACGGCGTGGTCATCCACGCGACGAACGCGCCGAAGAAGGGCAGCGCCCAGATCGTCGCGATCAGCATGCGTTGGGGAATGTGCACCCGCTGGCCGACGGTGAGGATGCGGTGTGTCGCGAGGACATTGAGGACGAGCCAGAGACCCGCGGCGATGGCGATTCCGAACATGCCCGGGATTCTCACCCCGCCGCGCCCGCCACCGCGTCGTAATGCGAGACCACCGGGAACGGGTCGTAGAAGTGGTGCAGCAGCGCCCGCCAGTCCTGGTACTGCGGCGACTTGCGGAAGCCGAGCTCGTGGTCCTCCAGCGAACGCCAGCGCACCAGCAGGAGGTACTCGCTCGGCCGCTCCAGGCAGCGCTGCAGTTCATGCCCGAGATAACCGGGCATGGACGCGATGATGGCCTGCGCCTTCAGGAACACGGCCTCGAAGGCGGCTTCGTGGCCGGGACGGACGGGGAGCGGCGCGACTTCCAGGATCATGGGGACCTCCGGGGCTGCATTCTCGCCAGACATTGATGAATCTGTGCGACCACCGCCGCGCCTTCGCCGATCGCCCCGCCGACCCGCTTCACCGACCCCGAGCGCACGTCGCCGACCGCGAAGACGCCGGGGACGCTCGACTCCAGCGCCGCCGGGCCGCCCTCGAACTCCCAGTCCGGGTCCGCGGCCAGCGCCGGATCGGCCCGCCGCCGCGCCCGGCGCACATCGGCGCCGGTCAGCACGAATCCCTTCTCGTCCGACATCACCGGGCAACCCGCCAGCCAGTCGGTCTCCGGCTCGGCACCGACGAACAGGAACACGTTGCGCGTCTCGCGCTGCTCCTGCGTGCCGCTGCGGCTGCAGCGCCAGGTCACCGCCTCCAGGCCGCGCAGCGGGTCGCCGTGCAGCTCGGTGATCTCGGTGAAGGGCCGCAGGTCGATGTTGGACGTCGCCTCGATGCGGTCGATCAGGTAACGCGACATGCTGTCGGCAAGGCCCGGCCCCCGCACCAGCACGTGCACGCGCGAGGCGTGCTCGGACAGGAACACCGCCGCCTGGCCGGCTGAGTTGCCGCCGCCGACCAGCACCACCTCGCTGTCCACGCACAGCGGGGCCTCCAGCGCCGACGCCCAGTACCAGATGCCTCGGCCTTCGAAATCGGTCAGCCGCGGCACGCTCAACCGCCGGTAGCGCGCGCCGCTGGCGATGACGGCCGTCCGCGCCCGCAGCGTGCGCCCGTCGGTGAGGGCGATGCGCAACTCACCGTCCGGCCCCTCGCGGGCGCAGTCCAGCGACCGGACCTCGGTGGGGATCAGCAGTTCGGCGCCGAACTTCTCCGCCTGCACGCAGGCGCGCCCCGTCAGCGCGCCGCCGGAAATCCCGGTCGGGAAGCCGAGGTAGTTCTCGATGCGCGCGCTGTTGCCCGCCTGGCCGCCGTAGGCGCGGCGGTCCAGCACGACCACGCTCAGCCCCTCCGAGGCCGCGTACACCGCCGTCGCCAGGCCCGCCGGCCCGGCGCCGGCGATGGCGACGTCGAACAGCGTCTCGCGCGGCGTCTCGTCCACCATGCCGATGCAGCGCGCCAGCGTGGCCTCGGGCGGATTCACCAGCACCGCGCCGTCCGGGCAGACCGCCACCGCGTCGCCCGGCGCCGCGCCGTACTGTTCGATCAGCGCGGCGGCTGCCGGATCCGACGCCACGTCGACCACGCGATACGGCTCGCCGTTGCTGTGCAGGAAACTCTGCAGCCGCAGCAGCGCAGCGGAGTTTGGACGCCCAATCAGCACCGGTCCGCTCGCGCCGGACTCGATCAGGCCCACGCGGCGCAGGATCATCGCCCGCACCAGCCGCTCGCCGAGGTCGGCCTCCGCGATGATCAGCGCGCGCAACTGGCTGGGCGGGAGCAGCAGCGTCTCCACCGTGTCCACCGCGACCGCGTCGACCAGCGAGGGCTTGCCCGACATCGCCGCCAGCTCGCCGGAGAAGTTGCCGCGCGTGTGCTGGATCAGCGGCGTGGTGTTGCCCATGCCGTCGCGATGGCACACGTCCACCGTGCCGCCGAGGATCAGGTACAGCCCCGGCCCCGGCTTGCCCGCGCTGAGCAGCGTCTGCCCGGGCTCGAAAGTCTGCGGCGTGCCGAAGCGCTGCATGCGCGCCATGTCGCAGGCGCTCAGCCGCGGATACATCTGATGGCGCCGGGTCTCCAGCGAGTGGGGGGAGGCTTCTGCGTTCATGGCGTGTCCCCTGCGTCGGTGCGCGGGATGGTTGCGGTACCGGCGGTCGCGGGTCTACATTGGCGCGGGAGTCCGGAGCGCCGGGACTGCACACCCGGCCCCAGCACAACGAGGTGCGCGACCATGTCCTATCTTGGACCGACCTTCATCCAGATCGTCCACGAGGAAGCCCTGACCTGCGCGGGATGCGCGGCGGTGCTGGGCGGACGGGCCGACATGGCGGCCGCGGTCTGCGACCTGCCGCATGCGCTGAAGATCGCCGCGGGCGAGACGCCCGAACGCTGCGACCTGCTCATCGCGGACTACACCAGCGCGCTCGCGCTGGCGCTGACCGCGCGGCAGGCGGCGCGGCGGCAGGTGATGCGATGTCCGCGCATCCTGGTGCTGACGGCGATGGACCGCGAATGGGACGTGCGCGCGGCCATGGAGGCCGGCGTGCACGGCTACCTGCTGCAGCGCTGCCGGCCGGAGCAGTTGATCGAGGCGGTCGAGGCGGTGACGCTCGGCGTGCAGTTCGTGTCGGTGGAGCTGGCGCCCAAGCTGGCGCGCAGCCTGACCCAGGACCGGCTCACCCGGCGCGAGATGGACGTGCTGCTGGCGATGTCCACCGGCGCGTCGAACAAGGACATCTCGCAGCGGCTGGGCATCACCGACGCCACGGTCAAGACGCATGTGCGCGCGATCCTGAGCAAGGTCGGCGCGGGCGCGCGCACCGAAGCCGTCGCCATCGCCGCCCGCAGCGGATTGACGGCACGGCCCGCGCCGGAGCCGGCGCACGCCGCCCAGGCGCGCGGCGCCTTCGCGGAGGCCGCGCGCGCCGCTCACTTCGCCGGGCAGAAGGCGCCGGTCTTGATCCAGGCGTCGACCAGTTCCCCGAACTGAGCCTGCGTGCCCGGCGCCGGCTCGCGCTGCGCGCCCGGCATCCACGCCCAGCCGACCAGCGTGTCGTGCGTCATGTGCTCGTGGATCTGCGCCAGCGTGCGCTTGCCGTTGCGGGCGGGATCCTTGAGCTGCTCGCAGATCTCGCCCAGCGACAGGTTCTGCCAGGCCATCTCGCGCGGCGCGATGTGCCACATGGCATGACCTGGCACGCCGGACGCGTCGTTGTTCTTCGCCTGGTGGCAGCTCGCGCAGCGCAGCGCCGGCACGCCCTTGCCGTCGGCGCCGCGCGTCACGTTGGGGATGTGCAGCCGGGTCTGCACGCCCTGGCCCTGCAGCGGGCGGTCGCCCGAGGGGTGGCAGTTCACGCAGCGCGGGCTCTGGATGACGCGGCCGGCCTCGACGAACAGCGCGCGCGAGCGCTCCCGCGGATCGGCGATCGCGTCGAAGCTCTGCACGGTGCGCAGCGGGACCGTCGCGGCGGCCGCGCCGGCAGGGCGCGCGTCCTGGGCGGAGGCAGCCCCCGGGAAGACCGCGCAGGCGGCGCCGGCCATGGCCAGCGCGAGGACGCCGAGCGTCCGGAGGGGGATCGGGTGGGTCATGCCTTCAACTCCTCGGGGGCCACGGGATAGCTGCGGAAGCGCTTGCCGGTCGCGGCGTACAGCGCGTTGATGTAGGCGGGCGCGACGATCGCGGTGCCGATCTCGCCGACGCCGCCCGGCTCGGCGCTGCTGCGCACCAGGTGCACGTCCATGCGCGGCGTCTGGTCGATGCGCATCAGCGGGTAGTCGTGGAAGTTGCTCTGCTGCACGCGGCCCTTGTCGATGGTGAGCTGGCCCAGCATCACGGCGGTGAGCCCGAAGATGTGCCCGCCTTCCATCTGCGCGACGACGCTGTCCGGATTGACGGCGACGCCGCAGTCCAGCGCCGTCGTGAGACGGCGCACCATCACCGCGCCGTCGGGCGTGACGGCAAGTTCCATCACCATCGCGATGTGGCTGCCCCAGGCGTTGAGCACGGCCACGCCGCGCCCGGTGCGCGCCGGCAGCGGCGTGCCCCAGCCGGACTTCGCCGCGGCGGTCTCCAGCACCGCCTTGAGCCGCGGGTTGTCGCCCAGGTGGGCGAGGCGGAAGGCCACCGGATCGGCCTTGGCCGTGACGGCGAGCTCGTCCATGAAGCCCTCGACGACCCAGCCGTTGTGGTTGGGGCCGACGCCGCGCCAGAACGCGGTCATGTAGCCGGACGGCGGCTCGACCGGGACGTACTCGACGGTCTTCGCGGGGATCGAATAAGGCGTCTCGGCGGCCTCGACGGCGTCCGGGTCGGCGACGCCGGGCTGCAGCCATTGCGGCGCGTAGCGAGCCACGATCGACGAGCCGGAGAGCCGGTGCGAGAACGCCGTGATCTTCCCGGCGGGGTCCAGGGTCGCGGCCATCTCGTCGCAGTAGAGCGGGCGGAAGCTGCCATGGCGGATGTCCTCCTCGCGGCTGTAGACCACCTTCAGCGGGAAGTCGACCTGTTTCGCGAGCTTGGCCGCCTGGCCCACGTATTCCGCATCGAGCCGGCGCCCGAAGCCGCCGCCGATCAGGAAGTTGTGGACCTGGATCTTCTCGACCGGCACGCTGCTGACGGCGGCGATCGCCTGCTGGGTCTTCACCGGCGCCTGGGTGCCGAGCCAGACGTCGCAGGCGCCGTCGTGGAAGTGCAGCGTGCAGTTCATCGGCTCCAGCGGCGCGTGGACCATGGTCGGGGCGTCGTACTCGACCTCGACCAGCCGCGTGCCGGGCGCGGCCTTGGCGGCGGCGAAGTCGCCTTCCTGCTTCGAGACGATGCCCTTGCGCTTGAGCGCGTCGCGCACCGAGGCCTTCCAGGCGGCCGTCGAGAAACCGGCGTTGGGGCCTTCGTCCCAGTCGATGACCAGCGCGGCCAGGCCCTTGCGGGCGGCGCCGTAGTGGTCCGCGACCACGCCGACGATGTCGTCGGCCACCAGCACCCGGCGCACGCCGCGCACGGCCAGCGCCTTGCTGTCGTCGACGCGGCGCACCTTGCCGCCGACCACCGGACAGTGGGTGATGGCCGCGACCTTCATGCCGGGCAGGCGCGTGTCGATGCCGAAGCGCGTGCTGCCGTCGGTCTTGCTCTTCGTGTCCAGCCGCTTGGCCGGCGTGCCGACGAGCCGGTAGGCCTTCGGGTCCTTGGGTGGCACGTCCTTGGGCACCGGCAACGTGGCGGCCTTGGACGCGAGCGCGCCATAGGACAGCTGCTTGCCGGTGGCGGTCTGCACGACCTTGCCGTCGCGGGTGGCGCAGTCCTGCGCGCCGCACTGCCAGGTGTCGGCGGCGGCGTTGACCAGCATCGCGCGGCAGGTGGCGCCGGCGCCTCGCACCGCCTTCCAAGCGGCGATCATCGAGGCCGAGCCGCCGGTGATCTGCATGCCGAAGACCGGATTGGCGTAGCGCTTCTCGTCGGCGGGCGCCTGCTCGACGGTGATGCTCGAGAGCGGCACGTCCATCTCCTCGGCCAGCATCATCGGGATCGCGGTGAAGGACCCCTGGCCCATCTCGACGAAGGGGATCACGTAGGTGATCTTCCCGGACGGCGCGATGCGGATGTAGACGTTGGGTTCGAAGGCGGCGCCCCCGGCGGAGGCCTTGGCCGAGGCTTTCGCGGCGCCCGCGGGCAGGGGCAGGCAGAACGAGGCGACGAAGGCGCCGCCGGTGCCGGCGCCGATCTTGAGGAAATCGCGGCGTTCCATGGCTCACCCCTTGGCCGGCGCGCCGGCGGCGGCCATCAGGATGGCGGACCGGATGCGCGGATAGGTGCCGCAGCGGCACAGGTTGCCGGACATCGCGGCGTCGACGTCGGCCTCGGAGGGGCGCGGGTTCTGCCGGAGCAGCGCACAGGCCGACATGATCTGGCCGGACTGGCAGTAGCCGCACTGCGGCACGTCCTTCGCGACCCAGGCGGCCTGGATGCGCTTGCCGACGGGCGTCTGGCCGACGGCCTCGATCGTGGTGACGGCCTGCTTGCCGACCGCCTCGACCGGGAAGGAGCAGGACCGGACCGGGTTGCCGTCGACGTGGACGGTGCAGGCGCCGCACATCGCCATGCCGCAGCCGAACTTGGTGCCGGTCAGGCCGACGACGTCGCGCAACACCCAGAGCAGCGGGGTGTCGCCATCGACGTCGACGCTGCGCATCGTGCCGTTGATCTTGAGTTGATAAGCCATGGGCGGAATCCTCCTGTGGAGGACCCACTGTCCGGCGGTCGCGGGCCGGTGTCGTCAGCACGGGGGATGCGGGCGGCGTCGTTCGGGACGGGGAGGCCGGTCTCATCCTTTGGGATGAGCCGGGCCGGCACCGTCATGCCCCCGTCACCGCGCCGGCGGATGATGGCGGTTCCCGCCATTCCGTCCCTTGCCGCCATGAGCTCAGCTTCCCCTCAAGACGACCTCGTCGAACGCATCCGCCGCGACCTGCAGGACGGCCACGACGAGGAGCTGGAGCTGGAGATCGAGGACCGCCACGTCGACGAGGCGCTGCGGGCGCTCGACGAGAGCGACGGGAACGGCGCGGGCGATGCCCACGGCGAGCGGATCGCCTACTTCAAGCACCTGTTCCGGCTGCAGCGCGAGCTGGTGAAGCTGCAGGACTGGGTGCAGCACTCGCGGCAGAAGGTGGTCATCCTCTTCGAGGGCCGCGACGCGGCCGGCAAGGGCGGGGCGATCAAGCGCATCACGCAGCGGCTCAACCCGCGGGTGTGCCGCGTGGTGGCGCTGCCCGCGCCCAACGACCGCGAGCGCACGCAGTGGTACTTCCAGCGCTACGTGCCGCACCTGCCGGCGGCCGGCGAGATCGTGCTCTTCGACCGCAGCTGGTACAACCGCGCCGGCGTCGAGCGGGTGATGGGCTTCTGCTCCGAGGACGAGGTCGAGGAGTTCTTCCGCTCGGTGCCCGAGTTCGAGCGCATGCTGGTGCGCTCCGGCATCACGCTGATCAAGTACTGGTTCTCCATCAGCGACGAGGAGCAGCACCTGCGCTTCCTCGGCCGCATCCACGATCCGCTCAAGCAGTGGAAGCTGTCGCCGATGGACCTGGAGTCGCGCCGGCGCTGGGAGGACTACACCCGGGCCAAGGAGGTGATGCTGGACCGCACCCACATCCCCGAGGCGCCGTGGTGGGTGGTCGCCGCCGACGACAAGAAGCGCGCGCGGCTGAACTGCATCCAGCATCTGCTGGACCAGTTCCCGTACCACGAGGTCGACCGGCCCGAGATCCGCCTGCCGGACCGCGAGCGCCACGACGACTACGTCCGTCATCCGGTGCCGGCGTCCATGTTCATTCCGGACAAGTACTGACCCCTCATTCGCGGGATCTCCGCGCCGGCCGGTCCGCGGCGGCGCTTGACAATCCTGACATCAAACCGCCGCACGCGCCTTCGCGCGACAACGACAACACCTGTTCAGCGCGGCGGTCGAGGGAGGATGGTTCCGTGATTCGTTCGATTTCAAGCTGGCGCCGCGTCGCCGGCGCTGCCGCGCTCGTCCTGTTGACCGCCTGCGGCGGCGGTGGCGGGGACGGCGGAGGGACCGGCGGGGCCGGCGGCTCGACGCCGCCCCCCACCGGCCAGCAGCCGCCGGCGGCCACGCCGTTGAGCGCCTGGAAGATCGCCGCCAACTCGCCCACGAGCGAGACGCCGAGCCAGTTCATCACCATCCCGTTCAAGGCAGCCGGCGTGGGCACGGCGACCCAGGTGACCTGGAACTTCGGCGACGGATCGCCGGAGGTCCTCGGGGGTGTCGATGTCCAGCATGCCTTCGAGAAGAGCGGCGACTTCGTCGTCACGGCCATCGTCGCGGGCCAGGGCGGCGATCAGCTCACGGTCACGCTGCCGGTGACGATCTGGCCGACGCGCCAGACGCTGTATATCCAGCAGAGCGCCGACCCGCTCGTGCCGATCCTGGCCGGCGCGCGCGTGCGTTTCGCGGCGTCGACGACCCTGACGCCGGGGATCATGGCCGGCCAGGCGCCGGCCGGCATGACCTACCGCTGGGCCTTCAGCGACGGTATCACCGGCGCGAGTTCGGCGATGGTGCGCCGCTTCGACAAGCCGGGCAGCTACGAGCTGACGCTGACGGGCACCGATCGTTTCGGGCGCGACATCAAGGCCTCGCGCACGGTCGTGGTGACCGCGGCGGTCACGCCGACGATGCTGCAGACCAACCTGGGCGGCCCCGGCTCGATGAACTACGGTCCGCTGTCGCTGCTGGGGCGGCCGGAAGGCCTGGTGCGGGACAAGGCCGGGAACGTCTTCATCCTGGACACCGGCAACAAGGTGATCCGCAAGATCACGCCGGACGGGGTCTGGTCCGATTTCGTCGGCGCGAGCGGCATCGCCGGCTTGATGGACGGCACCGGGCCGGATGCGCGGCTGACCGGCGGTCCGTACGGTCCGCTGGCCATCGACGCCAACGACACCCTCTACTTCGCCGACGCCGGGCACCTGCGCACGGTGTCGCCCAAGGGCGAGGTCGTGACGATGGATCGGCTGACGCTCTTCGGCGGCGACGCCGAGGCGGCGAACCGCAATTCCCTGTACGTCACCGGGCTGGCCATCGGACCGGACGGCGCCCTTTACCTGACGTCGCAACGTCGCGTGCTACGCGTGAAGGACGGGCGGATGACCGTGTACGCCGGCTCGGACGAGGGCGCGCGCGCCTGGACGGACGGACCGGTCGCGACGGCGAGGTTCGACGAGCTGACGGCGATCGCGGTCCGGCCCGACGGCGAGGTGCTGGTGGCCGACAGCTGCTACGGCGTGCGCAAGATCGGCACCGACGGCCAGGTCAGGACGCTGGTGCGTTTCGCGCAATCCTGGCAGATGCCTTCGGGCAATGGAGGCTGCAACCCATTTTCCGGCCATGGCATGGCGATGACGGCGGACGGCGGCACGCTGCTGCTGTGGGAGGATTCCCTGCGCGTGATCGACAAGAACGACGCGGTGCGCACGGTGGCCGCCACGGGGATCAACGGCACCGCGGTCGTGCCGGTCGATGCCTCGACGGCCTGGGTCAGCGCGAGCTGGCTCGGCACGGTGGACTGGGTCAGCCTGGGCAACGGCACGCACAACACGGCCCTGGGCCGGCCCGCCAACACCAACGAGGCGATCGTGCCGTTCGCGGGCACCGGCACGGACGGCGTGCAGCCGGGCGGGAGCATCGCGCTCGACCCCGACGGCACGGCCGTCTTCGTGGTCCAGGGCGAGATCCATCGCTACTTCCCGTCCTCCCACAGTTCGTTGCGCCAGACGACGAGGGGCAGCGCGGCGCTGGTGGACGGCCCGTCGGGCAATGCCGGCATCGCGTACGCCACGATGCTGGCCACCGACGCGGCGGGCAACATCTTCTTCGTCGACCACAGCACGGCGCTGCGGCGGATCGCCGCCTCGGACCGGTCGGTCCGCACGATCGCGGGCTCGCTGGCCTGGGGCACCGCGGACGGCACCGGCACGGCGGCGAAGTTCAGCAACATCTCCGGGCTGGCGGTGGCGCCGGACGGCGTGGCCTACGTGGTCGACGACTACGCGCGCCTGGTGCGGGTGTCGACCTCGGGCGAGGCGGTGACGCTGCTGACGCTGCCCGACCGGAGCGCGACGAACATCGCCGTCACGCCGTCGGGCAAGCTGCTGATGACGCGCGGCTTCCGGGTCCACAGCCTCGAGGCCGACAACACGCTGAAGGCGATCGGCGGTTCCGTCGACACCAATCCGCCCCGGGCGAGCCGGCTGTTCGGCTCCTGCCCGCCGCTTCTGGTCTCGCCGGACGGCAAGGTCTACGTGATCGACCAATCGCCGCAGGTCGGGTCGCTGGTGATCCGCCGGCTCGAGTCGGACGGGACCTTCACCGACATGGCGCAGGACGGCCCGATGGCCATGAAGCTCTCGATCAACCGCGATCCGCTGGAGCTCTCGTTCTCGTTCCGCGCGGCGGCGTTCCGCGCCGACGGGCAATTGATGCTGTGGGCCGGCCAGCCGCATTCGTGGTGGCTGCTGGACGGACTGCGCTGAAGCCTCGGCCTCGGCCTGCCACCGGCCGGACGAGCCGGCACATCGCGGCCGACAAGGCGCGCGGTCGCGTCCGTCACCGCATGCCGGCCTGACGGCTGCCCGCGAGCGCCACCGCGTCCGGCCCGGCGGCACGGTGCAGCCGGTCCGTCGTGTCGTTGGCGGCCTGCCAGACGGCCTCCGCCACGTCCTCGGGAGAGGTCGTCAGCGTGGCGCCGAGGAACTCCGCGAAGACGCGTTGAGCGAAACCGGCATAAGGCTCGGTGATCAGGCCCTGCATGCGCTCGCCCGAGTTGGCCGAGAAGTTCGTGCCGGGGCCGTAGCCGGGTTCGACGAGGCGCACGCGGACGTCGAATTCGCCGAGCTCCAGCGCCAGCGAGGCGCTGAATCCCTCGATCGCCGTCTTGCTGGCCGTGTAGGCGGCCACCAGCGGGAAGGGCGCCAGCGTCGCGCTGGAGGTCACGTTGACGATGGTGCCCGAGCGCTGCGCGCGCAGCCGCGGGATCACGGCCTGGCACATCGCCATCGTGCCGAAGGCGTTGGTTTCGAAGACCTCGCGCACGGTGGTCATGGGCGTCGCTTCGAAGGCGCCGAACAGGCCGATGCCGGCGTTGTTGACCAGCACGTCGATGGGGCCGACGGCCTCCAGCGCGCGGGCGATGCTGTCCGGCTTCGTGACGTCGAGGGCGACGACCTGGAATCGGGAGGACTGCGGGACGTCGAGCTCGCGCGGGGTGCGCATGGTGGCGACGACCCTCCAGCCCTGGGCATGGAAATGACGGGCGGTGGCGAGGCCATAGCCGGACGAGCAGCCGGTGATCAGGACGGTCTTCATCGGGAATCTCCGTGGGTGGGTGGACACAGGGAGCAACGATAGGGATCGGTCACCGGACGCGCGACGGTGTATCGTCCGGATTTGTTTAGCCATCGTCCGGACATGCGAGGGGCCCAGCCAAGATGAGCGATCCGCTTTCCGATGTCGTGCGGCTGCTGCGTCCGCGCGCGGTCATGGCCAACGTGATCAGCGGCAAGGGCGGCTGGGCCGTGCGTTATGCCGCGTACGGCCAGCCGAGCTACTGCATCATGCTGGAGGGGCACTGCCGGCTCGCGGTCGATGGTGAGGCGCCGGTGGCGCTCGAGGCGGGCGACTTCGTCCTGCTGCCGACGACGCCGGCGTTCACCTTGTCCAGCGCCGACGCGGTGCCGGCGATGCCGATGGATCCGTGGGAGGCGGCGAAGACGCGCGGCGAGCTGCGATACGGCGAGCGGCGCGGCGCGGCGGACATGCGCTCGCTGGGCGGTGGTTTCGAGTTCGACTGCGCCGATCCGGGGCTGCTGGTGGCGCTGCTGCCGCGCGTGGTGCACGTGCGCGGGTCCTCGCGGCTGTCGCTGCTGGTGCAACTGGTCGGCGAGGAAGCGATGACGCCGCGACCGGGCGGCGCGTTCATGCTGTCGCGCCTGGTCGAGGCGATGCTGATCGAGGCGATGCGCGCGAGCGCGACCGGGGGCGCGCCGGCGGGCATGCTGCGCGGGCTGGCCGACGAGCGGCTGGCGAAGGCGCTGCAGCACCTGCACGCGCGCGTCGAGCGGCCGTGGACGGTGGCTCAACTGGCGAAGCTGGCGGCGCTGTCGCGGTCCGCGTTCTACGAGCGCTTCACCCGCACGGTCGGCGTCGCGCCGATGGAATACCTGCTGGCCTGGCGGATGGAGATCGCCAAGGACCTGCTGCGGGCGGGCAAGCTTGCGGTGTCGGAGGTCGCGGAGCGCGTCGGCTATGGCTCGACGAGCACCTTCAGCACCGCGTTCAGCCGGCAGGTGGGGACGCCGCCGAGCCGGTATGCGCGGGGATGACCGCGTCGGGGAGAGCGCGTCGGGGAGAGCGCGCAAGGTCGTGCAGTGAGGCCTCGCGACAGGGCATTCAGGGAGAGACCGACACTACGACCGCGACCGGACGGCGTGCGACGAATCGTGCCATCGCGCCATCAGCCTAAGGCCGAGCGCCGCGGCCAGCGCGAGCAGGCCGAGACCGCTGACCCGCTGCTCGTCGAACAGGTAGTTGACGCAGAGACGCGTTGTCGCGTCGATGTATAGCAGGCCGGCGGTGGCGAGCATCCAGACGAGATTGCCCACGAGGAAGGTCTCGACGCCGAGCGTGAGGCGTCGCAGCGCCGTGCCGAGCAGGAAACCCGCGCTCCAGAGCGAGACGTACTTGAGCAGGTTGACCGGTGATGAGACCAGGGTGAGGTCCAGCGCGGCGGGGATCATCCAGGCCAGCGAAACCGTGCTGATCATCAGCACGGAGGTCAGGCCGAAGGCGTCGATGGCCGCGATGCGGTTGGCGATCGGACCGCGGAGCCGACGTCCGGTGAGCAGCCCTGCGAGGACCAGCATCGGCAGCTGCAGCACCATGTGACTGAACATGCTGGCCTCGACCGCGTGACGGACCGGTCCGATCAGCCAGACCAGCGGCGAGGCGATGAACAGCCAGCTCATCGGGGATCTCCAGACCATCACGACGCTTCTTTTCATTGCGGTCTTCCCGCGCCGTCCTCGGCCTGCGCTCTTCTTTCCCCCTCTCCCGCTTGCGGGAGAGGGAGGGGTGAGGGCCAGTGGCATCTCGCCTGCCTCAGTGCGGATTCCCACTGGTCGTAGTCATGGATGCCGATCACCACGCCGTCGCTGGCTATCACATGGATGGCGCCGTTGTGGACGAAGCCGCCGAGGCCGTCCGGGACCGCGATCACGCCCAGCCGCCCGGTGAGTTGACGCGAGGCGTCGAAGCTCGGCGGTGTCGCGATGGTCCAGCGCTCGCCGTCGGCGCGATGCAGCGCCGCGTATCGCTGCAAGGCTGGCATCGTGTCGCGGAGCGGATCGATGCTGATCGAGATCAGTCGCACATCGCCGCGCCCTTCGCGACGCAGTTCCTCCTGCATGCGGTAGAACTCGGCGCCCAGCGTCTGGCAGATGGAGGCGCACCGCGTGTAGATGAAGTCGACGACATACACGGTCGGGCGTGACGTCGAACCTCCTGGCGCGGTGGCGTCGAATACCTTCAGAGGCGCCCCGTCCGCACGCACCAGCGAGGTCGACGCGACGCGCAACTCGCCGCGGCGCACCTGGTCGCGGCGGAGGTCCTCGAAGGTCCAGCGTTCGAAGCCCCGCGTCAGGTGACCGAGCAGCCCGACGACAAGCGCCACGACGATCGCGCAAGTCACGAGCGTCGGGAGCAGTCGTCCCTCATTCATGCGAGGGCAGGTCCTTCCCGGCGGTGAACGGCGCGGTCCGGTCCTTCGTTTCCTCGCGCACCTTGGCCACCGTTTCCGCGGTGACAGACGCGCCCGTGTTTCCCCATTGCGACCGGATGTGCGACAGCACCGCCGCGATCTGCGCGTCGTTCAGCTGATCCTTGAAGGCCGGCATCGCGCCGTTGTAGGTCGTCCCTTTCACCTGGACCGGACCTGTCACACCGTGCAGCAGGATGGCTGCCGCGGTCGTGTCCTTCCCGGCCACCCACTCCGAACCGGCGAGCGGCGGAAACACGCCCGGCAGTCCTTGCCCCGACGCCTGATGGCAGGCCACGCACAGCGACGCGAACAACGCCGCGCCGTCGACCTTGGCCCCGGCGGCACCTTTCGCCGGCCCGGCCAGTTCCGACACCTGCCGCCCATCGCCCCAGGCGGCGGGCGTGTCGATGTCGGACCGCGCGATGTAGACCACACCCACCGTCATCAGCAACACCGTCACGGCGATCACGGGCCACGGCACGGGATTGGCCCGTTCGGTCGGATCGGGGAGCTCGCGCTTCTGCTGCGCGGAGACGTCGAGATCGGCCATGGGGTCCTCCCGCTTCATCGCGCCGCGTCCGGCGCCGCCTTCCCAGGCGGCAGCTCGACGATGGCATAGGTGTGGTTCAGGCTCTTCAGGTAGGCGACCAGGTCCAGCGCCTCCTTCGTCGCCACGACGACCTTGCCGTGCGAGTAGCCCGGCGGCAGCTGCACCTCGACGTCGCCGGCATCGGCCTTGTCCTTCAGTTCGAACAGGTAGGGGTAGGAGGGCATGATGCTGCCCTGCACATAGGCCCGCGGCTGGAACAGGTGGCCGAGGTGCCACTGGTCGGAGGGCTGGCGCGCGCCGATGTTGAACAGGTCCGGCCCGGTGCGCATCGTGCCGAGCAGATGCGGCGTGTCGTAGGCGTAGTCGGCCGCGACGCTGGGCCGGCCCCAGCCGCGCGCGGTGTCCGGCGCGAAGGCCTTCGCGCGCGGCTGCTGCGAGTGGCAGTACACGCAGCCGGCGGCGATGTACTGCTGCCGGCCGCGCAGCTCGGTCGAGGTGTAGGGCCGCAACTCGGCCGGCGGCGGCACGTCGCGCACGGTCAGGTAGGGCACGACCACGAGGGCGCTGGTCGCCACGCCGAGCATCACCATCCCGCCGGCGAGCAACTTGGTTTCGTTGTGCATGGAGGGTCTCCGGCTCAGATGGCGCGCAACAGCGTCGGCTGATCGCGGCCGGCGGACTTGCCGGCCAGCAGCAGCGCGAAGTGCAGCGCGAAGATCAGATGCCCCAACGCCATCAGTCCGCCGCCGATGCTGCGCAGCTTCAGATAGGGAATCGTCAACGTCACCGATTCCATGAAGGGGCGCGAGGCGTCGAGCATCGCCTTGCCTTGCTCCCAGCCGCCGTAGCTCGTGCTCAGGAAGTAGATCGTGATGCCGACGGCGGCGAGCCAGAAATGCGCGCCGATGAGCCAGGGCGAGGGCCATTCGCGCAGGGTGACGCGGGGGACGACGAAGTAGATGGCGCCGAAGAACACCATGCTGACGAAGCCGTAGAGGCCGAGGTGGGCGTGGCCGACGGTGTAGTGCGTGAAGTGCGCGATGGCGTTGACGCTGCGCAGCGCCTCGAAGGAGCCCTGCACCGAGCTGGCGAAGTACATCAGCCCGCCGAAGGCGATGAAGCGCAGCGTCGGCGAATGGCGGATGGCGGCGAGGCGGCCTTTCAGCGTGCCGTGCATGTTGACGCTGAAGGCGAGCACGGGGATGACCATCATGAAGGACTGGACGATGGACAGCGTGATGAGCCATCCGGGGACGGGGCCGCCGATGAGGTGATGGCCGCCGACCTGGCCGTAGAAGAAGGCCAGGCCCCAGAAGCCCAGCAGCGAGAGGTTGTAGCTCTGCACAGGGCGGCCCACGATCTTGGGGAGGAAGTAGTAGATGGAGGCGAGGGCCAGCGGCGTGTAGAACAGGCCCAGCACGTTGTGGCCGAACCACCAGTTCATGGCGGCCTGCTGGACGCCCTTGTGGAGACCGGGGACGTTGGCGACGAAGAACAGGACGGGGAACCAGAACAGGGCGCAGCCCATGTACCAGACGGAGACGTAGAGGTGGTGGACGCGGCGGTTGAGCAGCGTCTGCACGAGGGGCACGCCGACGAGGGCGCCGCCGAGGACGAAGAGGATGTCGATCTGCCAGGGGATCTCCAGCCATTCGAGGCCGTCGCTGAAGCCGGCGGCGATGGCGCCGAGGCCGGCGACGAGGGCGGCGTTCCAGAGGGCGGCGCCGAGGAAGGCGTAGCGCGCGCCGACGAGTTCGGTCTTGAGCAGGCGGGGGATGACGAACAGGGCGATGCCCAGGCCGGACATCGGGGCCCAGCCGTAGGCGACGGCGTTGAGGTGGATGGTGCGGATGCGGCCGAAGGTGAGCCAGGGCCATTGGACGAGCCAGTCGGGCTCGTGGAGCTTGATGGAGGCGGTGAGTCCGGCGGCGGAGGCGACGAGCAGCCAGACGAAGGCGCAGCAGAGGAAGAAGAAGACCAGCGGGCCGGAGGAGGCGTCGGCGCGGGCGCGTTCCGCCAGTTCGCGGGCGTCGGGGACGCCCTGGGGCGGGCTGGTGTCCTGGAGGGCCTGGGCGCGGCGGCTGGAGGCGGCGGGGTCCTCGATGGTGCCGACTTCACCGGTGGCGAAGATGACTTCGGCAGCTGTCGGGTCGCCGTCCAGGAGTCCTTTTCGTTGCGTCCAGATAAAGATCATCAACGCGACGACGGACAGGACGAACGCCGACATCAGGATGGCGATGGTGCTCACGGAACCCCTCCTCGAGTGCGGATGCACGAGAGGCGCGGTGGGGCTCGGTCGGGCTCTGGCGGCTCAGGGGATCGATCCGGCGGCACCACGCGGTGCGGCGCGCGTCAGGCGCGCCGCAGTCCTCGCTGACCGTCGGATGATGGACTTCGCGGTAGGGGCTGAGGAGGAGGGATTACACGAGTCCGGAAGGGGGCCGTTTGGGGGATGCGGATCAGCTCAAACGCTGGTTGGACTGGTTCTCGTCCACCAGGCGGCGGTAGACGCGGAAGTGCGCCGCGGAGGCGCGCGGTTCGCCGAGCTGTTCGCACAGGGAGCCGAGGCGGTAGTGCGCTTCGGCCAGGGCGGGGTTGAGGTCGAGGGCCTGCTCGAAGGACGAGATGGCTTCGGGAAGGCGGCCGGCGCTTTCGAGCACCTCGCCGGCGAAGAAGTACAGCGAGGAGATGTCGCCGCACCAGCCGACGGCCTGGTCGATCAGTTCAAGGGCGTCGTCGTGGCGGCCCTGGCGGCTGAGCAGGCGGGTCAACTGCGCGAAGGCCTCGACGTGGCAGGGATCGCTGGCGATGGCCTGGCGGTAGCTGGCTTCAGCGGCGGCTTCGTCGGTGATTTCGGTGATGGCGGCCAGTTCGACCAGTGCATCCAGGGCGGCGTTGCTCAGGCCGCGGGCGGAGCTGTGCAGCTCGACGTCCTCGACGCGTTGGGCGGGGTGCGCGGAGGCGATGCGCAGGAGGATGTCGGCGGCGGAGATCGGCGGGTTGGTGGTCATGGCAGTGCTCTCTGGAGTTGCCGTGAATGGTGCCGGGGGTCGGGACTTGCCTCTGCCGGAGGAGGGTGGGAGTCGGTGTAGGACAAGAGGAAGGGGCGTCCTCAGGACGGTGGCAGGCGCGCTAACCTGCCGGCACGGTCTGTGATCTGGGGCCGTTACGCGACGGCGAGCGCCTTGAGGAAGGAGGCAGCAAGCTTGGCGAGAGGCTCGCTCGTTGTTCAAGGAAGCGCGCTACCTGGCGGCCAGATGAATGCTCAGCGGCGGCAGCATGGACCCGCCACTCTCGTTCACGAGCCGCTGGTCATGCACGTAGTCCTGCGTCACCTCGACCACCCAGCCCCGCTGATACTTCGCGCGCAGCAACTGCACCAGTTGGTCGAAGCTCAGCGCATCCGACGCGTTGCTGTCCAGGTGAACAGGTCCTCCGGTGCCTTCCTGGACGAGGTCGCAGAGTGCCGCCGCGGTGTCGGTCATGAACGAACACGCCGGCCGCCAGGCGGAGCTCGCGCGGATGCGTCCATCCCGGGCCTGCTGCTCATCGAGGTGGCGGAGCATGTTGTTGCCGAGCGCGTCTGGCGCGATCTGCCAGCCGATGCGGGCCACTGTCGCCGACGGACAAGCCGACAGCACCGCGTCCTCGCAGCGGATCTTGTACTGCCCGTAGTCGTCCTTGGCGGTCCGGGGGTCATGTGGCCGATGGGGGCCGACCGACGAGGCGTCGAAGACCATCGCGGTGCTCACGAAGACCATGTGCGCCCCGTGCAGCCTCGCGAAGCCCGCCAACTGGCCTGCCCAGGACTCGGGGCCCATCGCCAGGTGGACGATCGCGTCTGGCGCCTCGGCGCGCAGGAAGGCGAGGGCGGCGACCTCATTGGCAGGGGCCACGGCGTTGCGGTCCCAGCCCACGACGTCCCATCCGCGGGATGCCGCTTCACTGCGGACCCAGGGAGCGACGGTGCCGTTCAGTCCAGTGATGAGGAGCTTCATGGCCTGTGGCTGTCCTTGGTTGTTGACAGCCTCGACTCTGCCACGCGCGCGCCTTCGCGCGCGGCCCGTCGCGCGATTCGCGCAGCAAGCCTTCAGAGCCCAGCGAGCTTGAGCGCGGACCGCGTCGGCGGCGTCGGGGCATCCGCGATCACGACCAAGGCCTGCACCAGGCGGTCGAGGTCATGGATCTTGTCGTAGTAGCCGTCGATGCCCGCTTCGATGCAGAGCGGTCCGAACACGCTTTCGTCTTCGGAGGTGACGGCATACGCCGTGCCTTGGAACCCGCTGGCCCGGAGTCGTTCGACCGCCGAGAACCCCGTGCCCGTGGACAGCGTCAGGTCGGTGAGGATGACGTCCGGCCTGCAGAGGCCGGCTGCCAGGACAGCTTGATCCTCATGCTCTGCTTCTCCGACGACGGCGGCACCGGGCACACGAGTCAGTCGGTCGTGAAGCCGCCGCCGGAACGAGGAAGAAGCGTCGATTAGCAGAATTCGCATTTTTCTTGGAGGGCGGTCGCAAGCCCTCCGGACCGCGCGAACAAAAAAAGTAGCCCGATCCGCTTGCGCGGTCGGGCGTAATCGACCCAGTCCCCTAGGCCGACCCGCTCAGGGAGGAAAAGCGGGACGCTGACGCCGCTCATCACGACGCAACAACGTGAAATGAATTTTGCAGTTTTAGCATTTGTTTGGATGCAGGCAAATCCATTAAACGGCTGTCGGGAAATGACCTACAAATCGGGTCCCGACGCCACGCTGCAATTTCATGTCCGCTGCTTCCGGTAGATGCCTTCCCTCGTTCCCTTCGTTTTCTTCGCTTCCTTCGCCCCGCGCATGCCTGAGCGCGGTCCTTCTGTCCGGCTTGCTCGCCACTGCCGGTGCCGCGACGCTCCGCGGCGAGGTCGTCGGACTCGCTGATGGCGACACGCTGACCGTGCTCGACAACGAGCACCAGCAGCATCGGGTGCGGCTGATCGGGATCGACGCACCGGAGAAGCGCCAGGCCTTCGGGGAGCGGTCGCGGCAGCACCTCTCGGCGCTGGTGTTCCGGCAGGAGGTGGTGGTGGACTGGAAGAAGAGAGACCGCTACGGCCGCATCCTCGGCGTGGTCCACGTGAGATCGGTCGATGTCGGCCAGGCCCAGCTGAGAGCGGGCTTGGCGTGGCACTACAAGGCGTACGAGCGGGAGCAGCCGGCCGCGCAGCGCATGCTGTACTCGGCCGAGGAGGTCGATGCCAGACGCGCGCGGCGCGGCCTGTGGAGCGACGCCGCGCCAACGCCGCCGTGGGAGTTCAGGCGCCTATCCTCACGATGAGCAAAGGCGATTGGCCGGCCACGGCGACGCTCCGTACCATCCCGGACAACATCAGATCAAGCTGGAAGGGGTAGCGGAATGGCCAAGACTGCAACGTTCGGGGTGCTTCACCTCGGTACTTCCTTCACGGTGACCTATCTGCTCACCGGAAGCATCGCCATCGCCGGCCTGGTGACCTTCATCGAGCCGGTGGTGAATACCGTCCTGCACTACTTCTTCGACAAGTACTGGGGGCATCCGTCGATCAAGGCCTGGTGGGCAGAACGCCGCGAGAGGGCGCGTGAGCGCTCGGTCGCGATGACGAAGGTCGAGGCTGCCTGAAGGGCGAATCTCGACCGGGGGATTCGGACTCTCGGCAACCGAGCATCAGGAATTGAACGACTGCCACAGCTCCGTCTCCGTGAACCACCTCGGCATTGCGCCCGCCTCGATCTCCATGGACTCCCCGTCGATGACCTGCACGAGCAGCTTGTGCTTGTCGGCGGAGTTGTCGAAGACATACGCCCGATTGGCGGTGCCGGCGGCCTCGGTCAGCAGGCCGATCGACCGGGTGTACCGTTCGCGGATCCTGTCCTCCGGCACCGGATGACCGCCTTGCGACACGCGGATCTTCACGCGGTCGACGTTGATCTCGGGATCCTTCGTCGCCACGAAGTAGAGGTACACGCGATAGCCGCGGTCGCGGGCTTCCCGCATGAAATCGACCTTGTCCCGCGAGGACATGACCGTCTCGAACGTGAAGGTCTTGCCCTCGTCGAGCAGTTCCCGCCGGATGGCATCGGCCAGCACCGAAGCCAGGTAGGAGTTGTACGGGCCAGGGACCGAGAGCTTCAGCGTCTCGTCGACGCGCATCTTCCCGAGCAGCGCATGCAGCCCGAGCTTGCGCGCGAACGCGGAGCCGCGGATGTGGGCTTCAAAGCTCTTCAGGACGCGCTTGGGCGTCGCGGTGATGCCCAGTGTGGCGAGGTCGAGCACCCCCTCGGACTCGCGCAAGGTGCGCTCGATCTCGTCGGCGTTGATGAACACGCCGATCCATTGAGGCTTGAGTTCGCGCTTGATGGTGCTCTTGCCGGAGCCGTTGGGCCCGGCCAGCACGCGAAGGCGTGGCTGGGACGTCCGGGTGCGGTCAGGCGGCTTTTTGCTTGACACGCTTGAGGACGGCGCCGACCTTGACGCGCTTGTCGGGCGGCAATGCCTTGAGGACCGTCACGGAGCCGTCCGCCTTGCGTTCCACCAACTGTCCCTTGCTCGTCGCCACAACGACGGCACCGGTCTGCGCCATCGCCTGCTTGTAGGCCGCCCGACCCGCCTTGGCGGCAAGTTCCGGAAAGCGACGCTCGGCTGCGCGCATCGCGGATTCGGTCAGGTCTTCAGGACGGCGGGCCATGGCTCGGTGCATTCAGGGAGGGGTAGACCGGAGTCTAGCGTCACACCGCCACCGGCGCCTTGATCGCCGCATGGTGCTGGTAGTCCTGCAGCTCGAAATCCTCGAACTCGTAGTCGAAGATCGAGTCCGGCTTGCGCCTGATGTGCATCGTCGGATAAGGGAAGGGCGTCCGCGCCAGCTGCGTCTCCACCTGCTCGAAGTGATTCGAGTAGATGTGGCAATCCCCGCCCGTCCAGATGAAGTCGCCCAGCCCCAGCCCGCACTGCTGCGCCAGCATCTGCGTCAGCAGCGCATAACTTGCGATGTTGAAGGGCACCCCCAGGAAGATGTCCGCGCTGCGCTGATACAGCTGGCACGACAGCTTCCCGTCCGCCACGTAGAACTGGAAGAACGCGTGGCAGGGCATCAGCGCCATCTGGTCCAGCTCCGCCACGTTCCACGCCGAGACGATGATCCGGCGCGAGTCCGGATTGGTCTTCAGCTGCTTCACGACCTCCGCGATCTGGTCCACATGCCCGCCGCCGGCCTTGGGCCAGCTGCGCCACTGCACGCCGTAGACCGGTCCCAGGTCGCCGTCCTCGCGCGCCCACTCATCCCAGATCGTGCAGCCGCGTTCCTGCAGCCACTTGACGTTCGAGTCGCCGCGCAGGAACCACAGCAGCTCCAGGATGATCGACTTCAGGTGCACCTTCTTCGTCGTCACCAGCGGGAACCCCTCGTTGAGGTCGAAACGCATCTGGTGCCCGAACACGCTGCGCGTGCCCGTCCCCGTCCGATCGCCCTTGGCCACGCCATGTTCGTACACATGGCGCATGAAGTCTTCGTACTGGCTGCGCACGGGGCGCGCGGCAACGGTGTCAGGGGCGGAAGCGGCGGTCATGGAGCAGGATTCTAGGCCCCGATCCATTTCACCTGTAATGAGGCCGGACCGCGCGGTAACTCGCTCCCAACGCAACCCTCACAACATCCCGGCAGCCCGGCAAGCCTCGCCTGTACATCAGCGTCGCCCGGCCATTCCAGAAGCAGCCTCGAGGGAGTCCGCATGAAATTCGTCCAGTCGCTCAGCCTCGGCACGCGCCTCGGCGCCGCCTTCCTGCTCCTGGTCGCGCTCTCCGCGCTCAGCACCGGCGTCGTCGTCTCGCGCCTGGCCGCCGTCACCGCCAGCCTGCGCCAGATCGAACGCGAACGCCTCCCGCTCGTCCAGCGCCTGGCCGACATGTCCGGCCAGGTCGACGCCATCGGCCGCGGCCTGCGCAACGCGCTGATCGTCGAGGACGAGACCCGCATCGCCGCCGCGCTCGTCGACACCGGCCGCCAGACCCGCGAGATCGCCGCCACCATCGAGTCGCTCAAGCATCAATCCGCCCTCGAGAACGGCCCCGCCGACGTCGCCCGCTTGTCGAGCTCGTTCGCGGCCTACGTCCCGCTGCAGCAGCGCTTCCTCTCGCTGATCAAGGACCGCCAGCGCGAGGAGGCCGGCGCCTTGCTCGCGGGCGATCTGCGCGCGGCGCAGCTCAAGACCCTCGTCGACCTCGACGCGCTCAAGGACCGCCAGACGGCCCTCATAGGCGCCGCCGCGGAAGATGGCGAGGACGACTACCTCCACGCCCGCAGCCTGTCGATCGCGCTGCTCGCCGTCGCGGCCGTGGGCGCCGCCGTCCTGGTCCTCCAGCGGCTCGGCCGGCCCACCGGCGCATGGGACGCCGCCCGCGGCGCATCCGGAACATCCGGAGCGCCCGCATCAACCGGCGAGCCCATCCAGCCCGCCGAGCGCGTCGCCCGGTTCGGCGCCTGATCCACCCCACGCCGATCCAAGGAGAACGGTCATGACCCACACCGTGAGCCGGCCCTATCGCTGGGGCGTCTACGGCCTGCTGGCCGCGCTGGTGGCGCTGAGCATCGGCATGTCCGTCGCGATGGACTGGATGACCGCCAGCATCCGCAGCAGCGCCACGCCGCTGCTCAAGGAGAAGGTGCCGCTGCTGCACCATCTCTCCGAGTTCGAGTCCTCGCTGCTGCTGCACCAGTTGGCGATGAACAAGTACTTCGCCGCCTCCATCAGCCATGACCGCTTCGTCATGCTCGAGCGCGACACCCGCCGCGACATGGACGCCAACCTCCAGGCGCTGCGCGCCCAGGCCGAGCACCAGGACACGATAGCGCGCATGCGCCAGGGCTTCGAGTCCATCCTCGCGCTGACGCCGCGCTTCGACGCCGTCGCCGACAACCCCAAGCCCGGCGCCGCGGAGGCCGTGCTGTTCGAGCTCAACCGCCTCACCAACCAGGTCCGCATCGACATCGACGCGCTGCAGGACGAGATCGACACCATGGTCTACCGCAGCAGCGAGCAGGCCACCCGCCGCATCGACCAGATCGGCACCGTCGTGCACGCCTTCAACCTGATCACCGCGCTGACCGCGCTCTTCATGATCCACCACGTCTGGGCCCGCCTGCGCTCGGAGGACGTGCTCGCGCACCAGGCCGTGCACGATCCGCTCACCGGGCTGCCGCACCGGCGCAGCCTCGAGCGACGGCTCGCGCAGCTCGACGGCGCCGACCTGACGCTGGTGCTGGGCAAGCTCGACCGCTTCGAACGCGTCGTCGTCAGCCTCGGCCATCGCCACGCGGACCAGTTGATGCTCGACGTCGGCCAGCGCCTGCATGCCGCCGCTCGCGCCCACGGCGGCGAGCTGTTCCGGCTGGACGGCGCGATGGTCGCCGTGCTCTATGAAGGCGCGAGCGCGGAACACGTCGCCGCCATCGCCCATGTGCGCGAGGCGCTGTCGCGGCCGTTCCGCGTCAATCGCCACGAGGTCTTCCTGACGCTCAGCCTGGGCGCCGTCGACAGCCGCGAGGACGGCGGCAACGCCGAGACGCTGCTGCGCAAGGCCGACGCCGCGCTGCAGTCGGCCGAACGCGCCGGCGGCGATCAGCTGGTGCCGTACTCCGCCCACCTGCAGACGCAGACGCTCGAGCGGCTGGACATGGAGGCCGACCTGCAGCACGCGATCGAGCGCGGCGAACTCACGCTCCACTACCAGCCGCAGCAGGACCTCGCCACCGGCGCGCTGCAAGGCTTCGAGGCGCTGCTGCGCTGGAAGCGCCAGGGCCGGATGATTTCGCCGGCGGAGTTCATCCCGCTGGCGGAGGAGTCCGGCCTGATCGTGCCGATCGGCGCCTGGGTCTTCGAGCAGGCCTGCCGCCAGGCACGCCTGTGGAACGAGGGCCGCGCGTCGCCCGTGATCGTCGCCGTGAACGTGTCGATGCGGCAGTTCCAGCAGGCCGGCTTCCTCGACGCGATCCGCCGCGGCCTGGCCGTGACCGGCGTCGATCCGTCGCATGTCGAGATCGAGCTCACCGAGAGCACCGCGATGCAGGACCCGGAGAAGGTGATGGCCGTGCTGGAAGCGCTGCGCGGACTCGGCCTCGCCCTGGCGATCGACGACTTCGGCACTGGCTATTCGAGCCTCGCGTACCTGAAGCGCTTCCCGCTGAACAAGCTCAAGATCGACCAGTCCTTCGTGCGCGGCATGAGCCTCGATCCGAAGGCGAATCCGTCCTGCATCGTGCACGCGGTCGTCGGTCTCGCGCACAGCATGCAGCTGACCGTGCTCGCCGAAGGCGTCGAGACGCAGGAGCAGCGCGCCCGCCTCGTGGAGATGGGCTGCGACGAGATCCAGGGCTACCTCTATGGCCGCCCGCTGGCCGCGGACAAGGCGGCGGAGTTCCTCGCGCATCACGACGGGCGGGCGGCGCAGGCGGAGACCTCAACGTCGTCGCGGACCGAGCCCGACGCGCCGATGCTGTTGACGGTGCCGATGCCGGGTCGGGCGTTCCCGAGCCTGGCGGCGGCCTGAGTCGGCCGTCTCAGGTCGCCGGGCGCTTCAGCCTCGCGCGCACCTGGGTCAACACCGACCACCAGGCGGCGGCATCCGCCGGCTTGAGCGAGCCGGCCTCGGACGGCGGCGGCGCGAGGCCGGACTGCTCGGCGAGGGCGATGGCATCGTCCACCATCCGGATCCAGCGGCCCAGCAACGCGGCGCTGATCTCCAGGCGATCCAGCTGCTGGTGCGCGATGCGCGAGGCCGAAGCCGCACTGGCCGCGGCCAGCGCCAGCAGCCGGACCCATTCCTGCTCGTGCGTGGCCGGCTCCGCGCCGTCGCGTTGAATCACCAGTTCGTCGAGCGCGTGGCTCATCTGGACCAGCGTCTCCACCTGCGCGATCGCGTCGCGCAGGCCGATGTCGAGCGCGCGCAGACTGGCGCGCGCGCCAGCCTGGTCCAGCGGCTGCGGACGCGGCCCCGGCGTGCCCAGGCGCGCGATGTGTCCGGCCGACTGCAGCTCGAGCCAGGCCAGGCGCGCCATCCGTGCATCGAGGTCCGCGAGCGTCGCCGCGGTGGCGGCTTCGAGTCGCCCGGCAGCCGCTCGCGCAAGCCGCAGGTCCGTGGTGTCAGGGCGGACGCTGGCGGTCGCGTCGGCGCGGACATCGGAAGGCGCCGACGCGTCGACCGGGGACGGCTGTTTCGCACGCGCGCCGCGGAACGCGCCCGCCAGCAGCAGGGCGATCGCGACGGATCCCACGCCGGCCCAGGCCCGCGATACGCCCGCGGCATCGCCCGAGGCCTCGCGCATCCTGGCGATGATGGCCTCCCGCACGGTCTTGCGCTGCGTCAACACGGCATGCAGCGCCTGTTGCTGACTGTCTTCGTGCAAGCGCGAGGCCATCGCCATCGCGCCTTCCCGCACGAGGCCGCTTTCATCGGCCAGCAGGTCCCACAGGCGACGATCGGCCGACAGCATGTCGGCCATCTCCACGCGGGGCGCTCCGCCTCGCAATCCGGCGACCAGGTCGCCGCGTGTCTGCTCAGCCTGGAAGCTCAGCGCCGTCAGGCGATGGAAGGCGCCCCGGGGACCGGCCTCCAGCTCCCGGCGCGGCGAGACGCGCGCTCGCATCAGCTGGGCACCGGCCTCGTCGACGAGCCGGTCGAGCCGGTCCAGTTCATGGAGCAGGCGCAGGTCGGCGTCGACGCCGGCATCGAAGGAGGAAGTGCACGCGCCAAGGACGGCCACGCAGGCGCCCAGCACGAGCCCGGCGGTGCCCAGTCGCGCGCCGGGCCTTGCCGCGAGGTCCGACAGGATGCCGCCGGCGCTCATGAGGAAGGCCCTGCCTGAAGCTCGCGGCCCAGCGCCGTGCTGATCGCATCGGCGATGCCTTGCAGGCGCTGGACTTCCTCCGCGTCGAACGCTTCGGAATTCCCCGAGAACAGCGCGAGGCAGCCATACCAGGCCTGGCCCCGCCAGACCGGCAGCAGCAGCGCTCGCGCGCAGGTCGCGCAGCCGCGCCAGGCGAAGGTCGTGCCCAGGTCGGAGAGGTGTCGACCCATCACCTGGGGCTCTCCCAGGCGAAGTCCATGCAGCACCTCATGGCGACCGGGCAGCAACAGCAACTCGCCCGGCCACGGCGGAGCGATCAGGCCGGGGCGAGCCGCCACCTGGCGGATCAGCAAGCGATGCAGCGCGTCGGCGCCGGGCACCGTCCGCGCGACGCAGACCAGGTCGGCGGCGCCCGCGCGCACCAGCGCATTGCCGATGCCGTCGAGCGCCTCGCCCGTCACGCCCAGCCGCAGCATCTCGCGCCAGGCCGGTTCGACGAAACGCGGCCGCATCGCCCCGATCGCCGCCGTCTGACGCCGCCACCGGGTCGCCAGCCACAGCAGGCCGAGCGACATCGCCCAGCCCGCCGCCAGTGCCGCATCGATCAGCACGCGGTCCCGGTCGCCGTGATCCGCCGCCCAGGCCAGATGCCGCCGCTCCGTCTCCGACTGCGCGGCGGCCAGGTCCGTCAGGGCGCGTTGCACGTCCACGGTCGCCGGCGCCAGCTGCGTCGCGACCAGATGGCGGATGGCCTCGCCGTCGTCGATGCGCAGCGCATTGGCCAGCCGGTCCAGCGCCAGCGTGAGCGTGCGGATGCGCGTCGTCGCCGCGGAGCTCGCCGCCGCGAGCGCGGGCGAGCTCGCGCGCGGATGGTCCTCGCCGAGCTTGCGGAAGGCGCTGCGCGCGCGTTCCGCGCTCGCCTGCACGGCGAAGGCGGCCTGTGTCGCGCTGAGCTGGCCGTCCTCGCGCTCGTCGACGATGCGCAGCGGCGTCGTCAGCAGGCCGTCGCTCACCGAGAGCAGCAGCGTCGCACGGCGCGAGGCCGTCAACGGCGGCAGGTCGGGCCAGGGCCGGTCGGCGCGCAGGGCGACGAGGGTCGTCGCGGTCAGCGCGGCCAGCAGCACGAGTGCACCACGGTGTGCCCAGCGAGGGGCCACGGCAGCGCCGGGGTTCAGCGTGTCCATGCGCCGCATCGTGCGGCGGTGCGACTACCGCGCGGTTACCCCGCGCGACCCCGAGGTTTCAGCTGAAACCGCCGTCGACCCCAGGACCCGCGACACCGCCTGCGCCAGCTCAGCCGCGCTCAGCGGCTTGCGCACCAGCTCGCGCGCGCCCGACGCGGCGACCCGCGCTTCCAGCTCCTCGCCGCCGTAACCGCTCATCACCAGCACCGGCAGTCCGGGCCGCAGCGCGATCAGGCGCCTGGCGAGCTCCACGCCGCTCATGCCCGGCATGGTCTCGTCGGTCAGCACCGCGTCGAAGCGCCGCGGCGCGCGCTCGAAGGCGGCCAGCGCCGCCTCGGCGCTCGGGAAACCGACCGGCTCGTAGCCGAGCTCGGCCAGCAGCTCCTCGGCGAACTCGCGCAGCGGCGCCTCGTCGTCGACGATCAGCAGCGTCTGGCCGTCGCCGCGCGGCGGCGCGAGCGTCTCGTCGGCGCGCTGCTCGCGGGGCGACTCGCCGGCCACCGGGAACCACAGCGCGAAGCTGCTGCCGCGGCCCGCCTCGGTCCGCACGTCGATGGCGCCGCCCATGTCGGCGACGATGCTGTGCACCACCGACAGGCCCAGCCCGGTGCCTTCGCCGACCGCCTTCGTGCTGAAGAACGGATCGAACATGCGGCCGTAGACCTCGGGCGCGATGCCGGTGCCGGTGTCGGACACCCGGACCTCCGCGTAGCGGCCCGGCGGCAGCGTGCCGTGGCTCAGCGGCACGGGCAGGGTGCGCATCAGCACGTCGACGCTGACGCCGAGCCGGCCGCCGTCCGGCATCGCGCCGACCGCGTTGCTGCACAGGTTGCTGACCAGCTGCTGCATCTGCAGCACGTCGCCGAGCAGCCCGGCATCGCCGCCGCGCAGCGCGGTGTGCAGCTCGACGGCGGCGGGCAGCGTCGGTGTCACCAGCTGCAGCGCCTCCGCCACGGCCTGGTCGACGTTGACCAGGCTGCGGTCGTGCACGCCGCTGCGGCTGAAGTCCAGGATGCGCCGCACCAGCAGCCTTGCCCGCGCGCCGGCTTGCATGATGCGGTCGAGGTGCCGCGCCAGGTCCGCGTTGGCCATGCCTGCGCGGCGTTGCGCCATCTCGCCGTGACCCAGGATCGCACCCAGGATGTTGTTGAAATCGTGCGCGATGCCGCCGGCCAGCGTGCCCAATGACTCCATGTGCTGCGCGGTCCGAAGCTGCGCCTGCAGCCGCTCGCGCTCCGCCTCGGCGTCCTTGCGGGCCGTGATGTCCATTGCCGCGCAGGAGAAACGCGCCGGACGTCCCGCCGCGTCCCTCACGCAACGCCCGCGCAGATGCAGCCAGCGCCAGACGGTCGTGTCCTCGCCGTCGCCCGCCGGGTGATCGGCCGCCTCGGCCGCACCCTCGAGGCGAGGCATCTTCACCCGGTACTCGATGTCGAGCTCGGGGGTCAGGCCCGCCAGGTGGTCATGGATGGCGGCGGAGACGATGGGCCGGTCCGACGGATGCAGGTCCAGCGACTCGAACAGCTCCCGTGCCTGCGTGGGCCGCGGCGGCGAGGCCGGCGTCATCGGCGTCATCCGCGTCGTCGGCGTCATCGACGGCGACGTGCCGTGCAGCCGCAGCCAGCGCTCGGACGCGAAGAAGCTGCGCTCCTGCAGGTTCCACTCGGCGTGACCCTCGTTGGCCGCCTCCATCGCCAGCGCGTAGCGCTGCTCGCTGCGCCGCAGCGCCTGTTCGCCGCGCTCCACGCGCAGCAGCTGGCGCAGCATCAGGCTCATCGTCAGCAGGCCCACGGCGACCAGCGCCAGCGTGCGCAGCGCCAGGCCCAGCATCTCGGCGCGCCACGGCGCCATGGCCTCGTGCGCGTCCTTGGTCACCGACATGACCAGCGGCCGGTCCGACACCGGCAGCGACACGATGAACTTCTCGCGCCCGTCCACCGGGCTGCGCGCCAGGCGCGGCGCGCTGGCCTGCTCCGAGGTCAGGTCGCCGAAGGTCTGGCCTTCGGCGCGCGGATCCGGCGGCTGGCGCACCACCAGCCGGCCGTCGTCGAAGGTGAGGATCAGCGCGCTGCCCGCGCCGAGGTCGATCGCGTTGTAGACCTCGCGCAGCTCGTCCAGCGTGACGATGGCCGTCACGACGCCGGCGAAGGCGCCGGCCGGCGTCTCCAGCCGCCGCGACACGACCAGCGCCGCGCGCCGTTCCGAGCGCGTCACGATCGGCGGATTGATGAACAGCCCGGCCACGCGCGAATCCCGCTGCGCCATGAAGTAGGGCCGGTCGGAGACGTCGGCCAGCGGCTCGCCGGTCTGGCGCGAGCGGTAGACCTGCCGGCCGGCGGCGTCGGTGATGGTCAGCACGCTGACCTGCGGCGTCGCCGAGGCGCGCATCCGCAGGGCGTTCTCGATGTCCGCGGGGGTCTGCCTCGCGCCCTTGTCGCGGTACCAGATCGAGGTGTCGGTCAGCAGCAGGTCCACGGCCTGCAGGCTGCGTTCCGCCTCCTCCGAGAGCGCGCGCGCGAGGTTGCTGAGCTCGCGCCCGGTCGATTGCGTGACCTGCTGATGCAGGCGCCAGGCGTCGTAGGCGGACGAGCCCGCGAACGCCAGGATCACGCCGCCGCCCACGACGGCGATCCAGCGGCGCAGCGAGCGGGTTTCGGTCATGGGGCGAGCAGCGGGCGGACGGCGGCGAGCAGTTCCTCGCGCAGGCAGGGCTTGGGCAGCAGGCCCTGCAGGCCGAGCTGCCGGGCGGCCGGCGAGGTCGCGGGCAGCGCCTCGGACACCTGCGTCGACAGGCCCAGCAGCGCCGCGCGCGGATAGGTGGCGCGCACGCGCTCGACCAGCGTGCGCACGCCGTCGCGCAGCATCGGCAGGTCCAGCAGCACCAGGCCGACGGCCTCGGCGCCGGGTTCCCCGGCGGCGCAGCAGGCGGCGATCGAACGAGCGTCCATCACATCGTGCCCGGCGGCGCTCAGCCACTCGGAGATCAGTTCGCGGATCGCGGCATTGTCGTCAAGAACAACTATGGTGAACATCGGCGGGCAACGGGGCGGGGCCGTCCCGGGTTGCCGGGGCAGGGCGCCCGCGCGAGGGACGGGAATGACGCTATTGGCGCCGCCCGCCGTTCCGCCATCATTTCCATCGGATTTCCTGCGTTACACCTGAAATGCGCGCCGCCGGCGCCGGGCTTCCACCGCGTGAAGATCCCGTGATAGCTTTCGGGCCGCCCACCATGAATGCGACCTCCACCCCCCACATCCTCGCGGTCGACGACGACCCCGCCATCCGCGAGCTGCTGACCGACTACCTCACCGAGCACGACCTGCGCGTGACTGCGGTGGGATCGGGCGCGGAGATGCAGGCCGTGCTGCAGGCCCAACTGGTGGACCTGGTGCTGCTGGACCTGCGCCTCGGACGCGAGGACGGCATGCAACTGGCCCGCGCGCTGCGCGAAAGCAGCCAGGTCCCGGTCATCATCGTCACCGGCCGGCAGGACGAGGCCGACCGCGTGATGGGCCTCGAACTGGCCGCGGACGACTACATCAACAAGCCCTTCAGCTCCCGCGAACTGCTCGCCCGCATCCGGGCCGTGCTTCGCCGCTACCAGCTGCTGCGCGAGACGCTGCCCGCCCGTGACGAACGACGCCGCGGCTACCGCTTCGACGGCTGGGAACTCAACGTGCGCAGCCGCCGCCTCACCGCGCCCGACGGCGCGCGCGTCGAGCTCTCCAACGGGGAATTCAACCTGCTGCAGGCGCTGTGCTCGTCGCCGCAGCGGGTGCTGACGCGCGATCAGTTGCTGGACCTCTCGCGCCTGCACGGCGCCGAGGTCTACGACCGCTCCATCGACGTCCAGATCCTGCGGCTGCGCCGCAAGATCGAGGCCGACCCCGCCCAGCCGCTCTACATCTGCACCGAACGCGGGGCAGGGTATGTGTTCAGCGTGCCGGTGGAAGTGCTCGAGTAAACCTCACGCGTTGAACTGCAGCGCCGCAAGGCGCGCGTAGAGACCGCCGCGCGCCACGAGCTCGGCATGCGTGCCTTGCTCGACGATCCGGCCGTGGTCCATGACCACAATGCGATCAGCCCGCTGGACCGTCGACAGACGGTGCGCGATGACCAGCGTGGTCCGGTCGCGCATCGCCTCGTCCAAGGCCTGCTGGACCAGCCGCTCGCTCTCGGCGTCCAGCGCGCTGGTGGCCTCGTCGAGCAGCAGCAGCGGCGCATCCTGCAACATCGCCCGCGCAATCGCGATGCGCTGGCGCTGCCCGCCCGACAGGCGCACGCCGCGCTCGCCCAGGAAGCTGTCGTAACCCTGCGGCAGTTGGCGGATGAACTCGTCCGCATGCGCCGCCTTGGCGGCAGCAACGACCTCCTCGCGACTTGCGTCCGGTCGGCCATACCGGATGTTGTCCAGCGCACTCGCCGAGAAGATGACGCTCTGCTGCGGCACCAGCGCCATGCGGCCGCGGAGCTCCGCCAGCTTCACCCGGTCGACGCTGACGCCGTCGACCTGCAGCCGGCCGGACTGGACGTCGAAGAAGCGCTGCAGCAGCTGCAGCACCGTGCTCTTGCCCGCGCCGCTCGGACCGACGAGCGCCACCGTCTCGCCGGGCTCGATGCGCAACGTGAAGTCGTCCAGCGCCGCGCGGTCCGGCCGCGACGGATAGTGGAACCGCACCTGCTCGAAGACCACCCGCGCCGGGCCGGTCGAAGCGGGCAGGGCCACGGGCGCCGCCGGGTCCGCCACCGGCGACTGCGCCGCGAGCAGCTCCATCAGGCGCTCCATCGCGCCCGCCGCGCGCAGCAGCTCGCCCCAGACCTCCGCCAGCACCGCCACCGACGACACCAGCAGGATCACGTACACCACCGTCTGCCCGAGGTGGCCGGCGGTGATCTTGCCGGCCATCACCGCCTGCGTGCCCTGGTACAGGCCCCACAGCAGCGCGCCGAAGGTCGCCGTGATGATGAACGCCACCAGGAACGAGCGCACCCGGGTGCGCTTGCGGGCGGTGTCGAAGGCGGCCTCGCTGGCCGCGTCGAAGCGCACCGCTTCCCGCGCCTCCTGCGCGTGCGATTGCACGACGCTGATCGCGTTCAGCATCTCGGCGGCGATCGCGCTGGTGTCGGCGATGCGGTCCTGGCTCGAGCGCGACAGCCGCCGCACCCGGCGTCCGAAGAACATCGCCGGCGCCACGACCAGCACCAGGATCCCCAGCACCTGCGTCATCACCCACGGATTGCTGGCGATCAGCAGCGCCACCGCGCCGACGCCCATGATCAGGTTGCGCAGCCCCATCGACAGGCTGGAGCCCACGATGCTCTGGATCACCGTCGTGTCCGTGGTGATGCGGCTGATGACCTCGCCGGTCTGGGTGGTCTCGAAGAACTCGGGACTCTGCCGCAGCACATGGCTGTACACGGCGCTGCGCAGGTCCGCGCTGACACGCTCGCCCAGCCAGGTCACCGCATAGAAGCGCAGCGCCGAGAACACGCCCAGCGCCGCGCCGGTCGCGAACAGCCAGACGAAGTGCTCCCGCAGCGCCATCAGCCGGTCGCCCGGATCGGCGGAAACGAGGCCCTGGTCGATCAGCTGTCGCAGCGCGATCGGAAAGACCAGCGTTGCCGCCGCCGCCAGGATCAGGAACACGACGGCCGCGACGATCCGGCCCCGGTAGGGCCGCAGGAAAGGCCACAGCGCCGGACCCATTGCCCGCAACGGGGGCGGTGTGCGCACGGCGTTTGCCTGTCCCCCCATCACGGGAGGGGTTCCCGCAGACGCAGGGGGCATGGCGGCCGCCGAAGAGGGTGGGGAGCTCGGGGAAGTGGGGGGCATGGCAGCGGATATGGCAGGGGATATGGCGGACAGCGGGTCAGTTTAGGGGCCGACTGTTGCGGGAATGTCCCCACGCGCAGAAAGCCCATCCCAGGCAGTGATTGGCGAGGCAATCATTGCCTAAGCAATAATTGTCATCAAGCATTTCCGGAAGCTCCGTCCTGGAATTCCGAAGTCACGAAAGCCGACGCCATGAGTGCCAACCTGCCGCCGCCCGCCGATTTCTACAGCGCGGACAACTTCACCTCCGAGCCGAGCCTGGGCTGGCTGCTGCGTCAGATCAAGCAATCGATGGTGCTGCAGGCCGACAAGATGCTCGGTCAGCATGACCTGACCCATGCCCAGTGGGCGCCGATGCTGCGGCTGCGCTTCAACGGCCAGATGTCCAGCGCCGCGCTGGCCCGCGAGCTGGCGATGGACGGCGGCGCGATGACGCGGCTGCTGGACCGGCTGGAGGCGAAAAGCCTGATCCGCCGCGAACGCTCGATCGAGGACCGGCGCGTGGTGATGGTGTCCTTGACCGAGGTCGGCGTGAACGCGATGGCGGCGGCGCCGGGCGTGCTGTCCAAGGTGTTCAACGACCACCTGGCCGGCTTCACGGACCAGGAGTTCCGCACGCTGGTGGGGCTGTTGCAGCGCATCGTCGTCAACGGCCAGGCCATCCGCGACGCCGGCCTGACCTCCGAGTCGTCCACGCTGGTCGACAAGGACGATTGATCCGGTCGAGATCCGGTCGACGGCCGCCCGGCGATGCGAACGCCTTTCTTTGATGCCCCCGATGCCCCGAATGCCTGTTTTCTCCTACCCCGTCCACAAGAACAACATCCCCGAGGACCCTCCCATGACTTCCCGTTCCCTTCATCGCACGACGCTGGCCCTGGCCATGGGCGCGGCGCTGCTGATGGTGCTCGCCGCGTGCGCGCCCATCCCCAGGCTGGCGGAGCCCGGCCGGCCGATCGACGGCGCCGAGGCGGCCCGCCTGGGTCTTGACGCCGGCCAGAGCCAGGCGCTCGACGCCCAGTGGTGGAAGGCCTTTCGCGATCCGCAACTGGACGCGCTGGTCGACCAGGCGATCTCGAATTCACCGAACCTGGCGCTGGCCCGCGCCCGGATCGCCCGCGCCGCGGCGATGACGGAAGGCGCGGAAGCCGCGAAGCGGCCGGCCGCCGAGCTCGAGGCCGACGCGACGCGCCAGCGCCTGACCGAGCACGGCATCTATCCGCCGCCGCTGGGGGGCAGCGTCGTGACGCTGGCCAACATCCAGGCCGGGCTGAGCTACGAGTTCGACTTCTTCGGCAAGCATGACGCGGCGCTGCAGGCGGCGCTGGGTCAGCAGCGCGCCGCCGAGGCCGACGCCGCCGCCGCGCGGTTGAGCGTGTCCAACGCGGTCACGAAGGCCTATGTCGCGCTCGCGCGCAGCCAGGCCCAGGGCCGTCTGCTGGAACAGCAGAAGGGCTTGCGCGACCAGTCCTTCGAACTGGTGCGCCAGCGCAGCGCCGCCGGCCTGGACAACGGCCAGGACCTGCGTACCGCCGAGGCGCCGCTGCCCGACCTCCAGCGCCAGCAACTGGTGCTGCGCGAGCAGCAGGCGCTGCTGCGCCACCAGATCGCCGCGCTGACCGGCCAGGGCCCGAAGGCGACCGAGTCGCTGGAGGCGGCGCTGCCCATGGCGCTCGACTGGCAGCAGGCGCCCCACCTGGACCTGCTGGGCCGCCGCCCGGATCTGGCCGCCGCGCGCGCCCGGGTCGAGGCTACGGCGCAGGACATCCGCGTGGCCCGCGCGCAGTTCTATCCGAGCGTGAGCCTGACGGCCTTCGTCGGCCTGAACGCGATCGGCATGGACGAGCTGTTCAAGAGGGGCAGCCGCCAGTACGGCGCGGGTCCGGCGCTGCACCTGCCGCTGTTCGACAGCGGCCGGCTGCGCGCCAACCTGCGCGGCAGCGCCGCCGAGCAGGACGCCGCGATCGCGAGCTACAACGCCGCGGTGCTGGACGCCGTGCGCGACGCCAGCGACCAGTTCACGACGCTGGAGTCGCTGCGCCAGCAGCGCACGCAGCAGGACGCGCTGGTGGCCAACGCCGACAGCCAGGCCACGCTGGCCGACCAGCGCCATCGCGCGGGCCTGACCGGGCGCCTGGCGGTGCTCAACGCCCAGCAGAACCAGCTGTTGCAGCAGCGCGGCCGCATCGACCTGCAGGCCTTGACCGTCGACGCGCAGGTCAACCTGATGCGCGCGCTGGGCGGCGGTTACGCCGAACCCGCCCGCGCCACGGCGCAGTCGACCCTCTGAATCGCACGATCACAAGAATCCCGAAGAGCACACCATGAGCGCAACCCCGAACAACACGCAAGCTCCCGCCAAGAACGGTTCCCGCAAGAAGGGCCTGACGATCATCGCCGCCGCCGTCATCGTGGCCGGCCTGGCCTACGGCGGTTATGAATGGATCGTCGGCAGCCGCTACGAGACCACCGACAACGCCTACGTGCAGGCCAACGTCGTGCAGATCACGCCGCTGGTCGGTGGCACGGTGCGCGCCGTCTATGCCGACGACACCGACTTCGTGAAGGCCGGCCAGAAGCTGGTGAGCCTGGATCCGGTCGACGCCCGCGTCGCGCTGGAGCAGGCGCAGGCGCAGCTCGCGCAGACGGTCCGCGAGGTCCGCACGCTGTATGCGAACAACAGCGGTCTCGAGGCGCAGGTCAAGGTCCGCGAGGCCGACCTCAAGCGCGTCAGCGTCGACCTCGAGCGCCTGCAGTCCGACGTGACACGCCGCCAACCGCTGGTGGCCACCGGCGCCGTCGGCAAGGAGGAGCTGGAACACGCGCAGGCGCAACTGACGGCCGCCCGCGCGCAGGCCGCCGCCGCGCAATCGGCGCTGCAGGCCGCGAAGGACCAGTTGGCCTCGAACCAGGTGCTGACCGACGGCGTCAAGGTCGACGAGCATCCGAACGTGCTGCGTGCCGCCGCGCGCTTGCGCGAGAGCTACCTCGCGCTGCAACGCGCCGAACTGATCGCGCCGGTGGACGGCTGGGTCGCGCGCCGGTCGGTGCAACTGGGCCAGCGCGTCGCGGCCGGCGCGCCGCTGATGGCGGTGGTCGGCCTGCAGCAGGTCTGGGTCGACGCCAACTTCAAGGAGAGCCAACTGGCCAAGCTGCGCATCGGCCAGAAGGCGACGCTGGAAGCCGACGTCTACGGCAAGAAGACCGAGTACCACGGCACGGTGCAGGGCCTGGGCGCGGGCACCGGCGCGGCCTTCGCGCTGCTGCCGGCGCAGAACGCGACCGGCAACTGGATCAAGGTCGTGCAGCGCGTGCCGGTGCGCATCGCGCTGGATCCGAAGGAGGTCCAGGAGCATCCGCTGCGCGTCGGCCTGTCGATGGACGTGCAGGTCGACATCCGTGACCAGAACGGCCAGATGCTGGCCGCCGCGACCGGTGCCAGCGCGCCGCGCCTGCAGACGACGATCTTCGACGCGCAGGAGAAGGCCGCCGACGACCAGGTGAACAAGATCATCGCCACCAACCTCGGCAAGGCCGCGGCGAAGGCGACCACGACCCGCGTGCAATGAGCGATTCCACTTCCGACGCGCCCGGCGCGGCGGCGGCCCCCGGGCCGGCCGCGCCCGCGGCGCCTTCCGGTCCACCGGCCGGTCCCGCGCCGCTGACCGGCACCGCGCTGGTGCTGGGCACGATCTCGCTGTCGCTGGCGACCTTCATGAACGTGCTGGACTCGTCCATCGCGAACGTGTCGCTGCCCGCGATCGCCGGCGATCTCGGGGTCAGCCCGGTGCAGGGCACCTGGGTCATCACCAGCTTCGGCGTCGCCAACGCGATCTCGGTGCCGTTGACCGGCTGGCTGACGCAGCGCTTCGGCGCGGTGCGGCTGTTCACGACCAGCGTGCTGCTGTTCGTGCTGGCGTCCTGGCTGTGCGGCTTCGCGCACTCGCTGGAGATGCTGGTCGCGGCGCGCGTGTTCCAGGGCCTGGTGGCGGGGCCGATGATCCCGCTGTCGCAGACGCTGCTGCTGTCGAGTTATCCCAAGCACAAGGCGGGCACGGCGCTCGCGTTATGGGGGATGACGACGCTGGTGGCGCCGGTGGTCGGGCCGCTGCTGGGCGGCTGGATCACCGACAACGTCACCTGGCCGTGGATCTTCTACATCAACGTGCCGGTGGGGCTGTTCGCGGCCGGCCTGACCTGGAGCATCTACCGGACCCGGGAGACGCCGATCAAGAAGCTGCCGATCGACACCATCGGGCTGGCGTTGCTGGTGCTGTGGGTGGGTTCGCTGCAGGTGATGCTGGACAAGGGCAAGGAGCTGGACTGGTTCGCGTCCAACCAGATCATCGCGCTGGCGGTGATCGCGGTCGTGGGCCTGGCGGTGTTCATCGTCTGGGAGCTGACGGAGGCCCATCCGGTGGTGGACCTGCGGCTCTTCGCGCGGCGCAACTTCCTGTTCGGCGCGTCGGTGCTGTCGATCGCGTACGGACTGTTCTTCGGCAACGTGGTGCTGCTGCCGCTGTGGCTGCAGCAGCACATGGGCTACACGGCCACGGCGGCGGGCTTCGCGCTGGCGCCGGTGGGGGTGCTGGCGATCCTGCTGTCGCCGGTGGTGGGGCGCAAGGTCTCGGTGTGGGATCCGCGGATGATGGCGAGCTTCGCCTTCGTGATGTTCGCGATCGTGCTGGGGATGCGCTCGCTGTTCACGACGGACACGGACCTCGGGACCATCATGGTCCCGACGATCCTGCAGGGCGGGGCGCTGGCCTTCTTCTTCATCCCGCTGACGACGCTGACGCTGTCAGGCATCACGCCGGACCGGATCGCCGCGGCGGCGGGCCTGTCGAACTTCGTGCGGATCACGGCGGGGGCGATGGGGACGTCGATCTCGACGACCTTGTGGGAGAACCGCGCGGCGCTGCACCACCATCACCTCGCGGAGCGGCTGTCGCTGGGCGACGTGCCGGAGACGCAGGCCATCGACACCTTGACGCGGCAGGGCTTCAGCCACGACCAGGCACTGGCCTACCTGAACCGGCTGGTCGACCAGCAGGCGTTCACGCGGGCGGCGGACGACATCTTCCTGGCGTCGGCGGTGCTGTTCATCGTGCTGATCGCCTTCGTCTGGTTGACGAAACGGCCGCCGAAGGTGGGCGCGCCGGTGGATGCAGGCGGCGCGCACTGAGGGCGTTCAGGCGCCAGGTCTTGCCCCCTCTCCCGCTTGCGGGAGAGGGCAGGGGTGAGGGCCAGCGGCCTCTCGCAGGCCAGGACCAGCACCGCCGCAGGACAAGGACGCCCGCGCGGGCGCCGCTCAAGCCTTCGACGACGCCAGATCCAGGCAGTACGCGATGAGCTCGTCGAGTTCGCTGGACTTGTCGAAGACGCGGTCCGCGCCGAGCTGCTCGCAGCGCTGGCGCATGTCGGCGGTGGCGTAGTTCGTCAGCACGATGACCTTGGCCTCGGGCTGCAATTGCCGCGCCTTGGGCAGCAGCGAGATGCCCGAGCCCCGCTTCAGGAACAGGTCGATGATGAGGATGTCGCAGGGCACCGCCTCGTCGTGCAGCCAGCGCAGGGCGCCGGCTTCGTCCTCGGCCTGGCCGACCACGTCCAGGTCCAGCATCTCCTGCAGGGTCGCGACCAGGTTCTCGCGGATCAGCGGGCTGTCCTCGACCAGGAAACAGTTCAGCGTGCCGGGCGTCGGTGTGGTGACGGGAACGGTGGACATGGGAGTGGGCGTGAGCGAGGCGCCCATTATCACGATCCCGGACCCCGCTTCGAAGTCGGCGCCAGCCGCGCGTTGCATTCGGACAGCGCCTTGAGGTTCTCCGCGTCCGGATCCTCGCCCAGGTCGATCAGCGGCACGATCGCCGCCAGCGGCGCCACTGCCACGCCCAGCACCGCCGCCGGCACCAGCTTGCGCAGCAGCGGACCCTTCTGCAGGCTGAGCTGAGGATCGCCCAGGGTGCCCTGGATGTTCAGCGGCGTGCGCAACGTCAACGGGCTGCGGTCCTTCGGATCGACCTTGGCCGTCAGTGCCAGCCGCTCCGTCGCCAGCGACATGCCGCCGTCCACCAGCACCACCGAGTCCTTCGTGTCGATCACCATCGGCCGCGGCGTCACCACCCCGTCCTTGACCCGCAGGTCGGCGACGCCGCAGTAGACCTGCAGCGCATCGTCCCCCTTGACCAGCATCCCCAGCCCCTGCGCGATGTCGATGCCCGCGGCCTCGACGATCAGGTGGGAAATGGTCCCATCGGTCCAGTACAGCACCATGCGGCCATCGGCGCTGGCCAGCAGCTCGGCCGCGGAGCGGCCCTCGCCGTCGAGCGCGATGCGCCCGCCCATCAGGCCGGTGACCCAGCGCTGGCCGTTCTTGCGCTCCAGGTTGAGCCACTGCTCCAGGTGCACGCCGCTGACGCGCAGGCGCGCCTGCCACTTGGCCTGCGGCGCACGCCCGTCCAGCCGCATCGAGCCGGCGACCTGCCCGCGGGCGACGCGGGCGTCGATGTCGCGCAGTTCCAGCACGCCGTCCTGCAGGACGATCCTCGCGTTCAGCGGCTCGGCCGCCTGCAGGATCGCGGTGCCGGATTCGAAGCGCGCCAGCTTCACGTTCACGTTGGCGTTCATCGCCCGCAGCGAGGGCAGGTCGAACTGCTTGTCCGGCAGCACGCGCGTGGGAGCCTTCTTCGCCTTCGGCGCCCCGGGTTCGGCCGGGACACCGACCGCGGGCCCCAGGTCGGCCAGCCACAGCTCGCGGCCGCGCAACTCGCCGGTCAGCGTCGGCAGGCCGTTCTCCCGCTTGTCGTACTGGAACTCGCCGCTCAGGTGGCTCTTGCCGATCGTGGCCTTGCTCACTGCCGTCGTCCAGCGCGAGCCGTCCCGCGTCAGCTTGCCCTGCATCGCGAAGGCCGGCGTGGTCGGCAAGGTGACGCCGAGCGGTTCGCCGACCGCGGCCAGCGACGGCCCCGCGAGCGTGTACTGTCCGGACAGGCCCTGGCTGACCAGCAGGTCGCGGACCTGGCCGTCGAAGCTCAGTTGCGCCTTGCCGATGTTGCCTCGCAAGGTGACCGGCACGGCTGGCGCGTTCGGATCCGAGGACAGCCAGGGCAGGGCGGATCCGGTCTGCAGGTTGGCCCTGATCGGCAGGTCGCGCCAATGGCCTTCGGCCTGGGCCGTCACGCCGTAGCGGCCGCCTTCTCCCGGGCGCTCCTCCGCATCCGCGCTGCCGCCGGGCGACGACACGCCCTTGGGCTTGCCGGCCACCCGCTCGCCGAAGTCCACGGCCAGCCGGGTGCCGGAGGCGGCGGCGCTGGTCGCGCGCGCCGCCGCCGTGGGGGCGCGCTGCTCGAACACCGCGCCCGACGCGGCACCTCCGGAGCGCACCGCCGACGCGGCGTCGGCCGCCGTCGTCCAGGTCTCGCGCAGCGCGAACCGTGCCAGCAGCGAGAGCTGCTGGATCTTGTCGTCCACCAGCACGGTGCCGTTGCCCACCTCCAGCAGGTCGAAGCGGATGCCGTCGATGTTGGGACGCTTGCGCACCTGGGTGTCGCTGGGCGGCTGCTTGCCGAACTGCCAGCTCGCCCGGCCCTCGACGTCGCGCTCCAGGCGCATGGTCAGTTCGTCCGCGCGCAAGGCCTTCACCTGCAAGGCCTGACCCTCGTGGCGCAGGGCCAGCAGGTCCGCATAGCGCAGGGTCAGCGCGGCGTCCTGCGCCTGCACCATCGGGCCGCCCAGCGTGCTCCAGCTCGGGCCGGCGATCGTGAGGCTGTGCGTGCGCAGTCGCAGGTTGCCGATCAGGCGGAGCTGCCAGGCGGCGTTGTCCTCGTCGCCGTCGAAGCGCACCTGCCGGTCCAGCTTCTGGCTCAGCCACTGCTCGGCGGGACGGCGCAGGAAAGGCCACCCCAGCCATTCGCAGACGCCGACCGCGACCAGCAGCAGGACCAGGAGCACGAGCAGGCCCGTGGCCCAGCCGTGGCGGACGTGACGTCGCGGACCCGGCGTCGGCGCCGGTGCGGAGGAGGGCGCGTTGTTCACCACCATTGTTCAAACATCCTGGAGAAGTATTCCTTGCTTCGTTGCCACAGCCCGCGGTCCTGCCAGCGCTGCAGCTCGATCGTCCTGGAGGCGGCACGGTCGCGCTCGAACATTGCCGTCATCGCGCTGCCGAAGTCCTCACCCAGCACGACGGCGTTGACCTCGTTGTTGTGCACGAAGCTGCGCCAGTCCATGTTGCTGGAGCCGACCGTCGAGACGACACCGTCGATGACCGCGGTCTTCGCGTGCAGTACCGCGTCCTGAAGTTCATGGATGCGCACGCCGGCCTTCAGCATGCGCTCGTAGTGGCTGCGGCCCGCCTGCATGACCGGACCGAAGTCGCTGCGCGAGGGCAGGATCAGCTGGACGTCGACGCCGCGCCGCGCCGCGTCGCACAGGGCATCGACCATGTCCTGGCCGGGCGCGAAGTAGGCCATCGTCAGGTAAACGCTGCGCTGGGCGGCCCGGATGCTGCCTAGCAGCAACGTGTAGATGCGGTTCTCCGTGTCCTGCGGCGTGGACGGCACGACGCGCATCAGCTGCCGGCCCGCCGGCGGGCCAGGCGGCGGCTCGATCGCCGCCACGATGCCTTCGCAGTGCTGTTGCGCCCATACCTCGCGGAACAGCGTGTGGAGCTTCTGCGTCGCCGGGCCGCGCACCTGCACCATGGTGTCGCGCCAGCCGTTCTCCTCGCCCTTGCCGCCGTCCTTCCCGCCGTCCTTTCCGCCGTCCTTTCCGTTGCCCGGCTCGCTGGCTGCGACCTTGGGCTGGGACGGCCGGGGCGGTTTCGACGAGCCGCGGCTCCCGAAGCCGCCCGAACCCGACGAATACACCGCGCTGATGTTGATGCCGCCGGTGAATCCGATCTCGCCATCGACGACCAGCATCTTGCGGTGGTCACGCTGCGTGATCTTGTGATACTTCGTGCGGTGCTTGAGCGGGTTCACCGGATTGAAGGCGCAGACGGCGATGCCGCCCTGACGCAGGCGGTCGAAGTAGGTCTCGTCCGTGCCCATCGACCCGACACCGTCGTAGAGGACCGCCACCTCCAGCCCGTCCACGCGCCGCTTCAGCAGCAACTCGGCCAGCTGACGGGACACGTCGGCGTCCTCGATGATGTAGCTCTCGAGCACGATCTGGCGCCGCGCCTTTCCGATGGCCGCGAACATCGCGGCGAAGGTGGCCGGCCCGTCGACCAGCAGCTGGGCGTCGTTGCCGGCATACAGGTCGACGTCCCCGAACGCGGACATCGCGGCGATCTGCCGCTTCAGCAGTTCCGCCTTGCCCTGCGCGGCGGCGGCCTGCAGCGCCTGCTCGCGGCTGGCCTGGTTCAACGGGCCGCGGGGGCCGACCACGTCCACCTGCGCGGCCACCCGCGTCAGCGCGGGCGCCGAGGCGGGCGGGTCCGGGAGCCGTCCGATCACCGGCGCGCGGGGCGTGCTGCAGGCGGCAAGGGCGAGGCCCGCGCCGAGCGCGAAGAGCAGGGCCGATTCGCGCCGGCGCACCGGTCACTCCTTCAGCAGATCGGCGAGGTCGTCGGCGTGCTCTTCCTCGTCCGTCAACACCTCTTCGAGGATGCGCCGCGTGGTCGGGTCCTTGTCGCCGATCAGCTGGATCATCTGCCGGTAGGCTTCCACGGCGATGCGCTCGGCCACGAGGTTGGACCGCAGCATCGCCTTCAGGTCCTTGCTCTCGTCGTAGTCGGCATGGCTGCGCTTGGTCAGCGAGTCCGGCTGGAAGTCCGGGTCGCCGCCGAGCTGCACGATGCGCTCGGCCAGACGGTCCGCGTGCGCGGCCTCCTGGGTGGCGTGCTCGAGGAACTCCTCGGCGATGCGCGGCGAGTTCATGCCGTGCGCGGTGAAGTAGTGGCGCTTGTAGCGCAGCACGCAGACCAGCTCGGTCGCGAGCGCGTCGTTGAGCAGCCGGATCACGTCCTCGCGCCACGGGCCGTAGCTCGGCGTGACGGGACCTTCGTCAAGGTGCTGGCGGGCGCGTTGCAGCGCTTGCTCATCGAGCTGCAGATGCTTGTGTTCAGGGGCATTCATGGGCTGGCTCCTCTGGCTTCGGATTCAGGAAACGTGTCCGGTCACTTGCGCAACGCGTTGGCGCCGGTGATGCCGAGCACCAGCAGGACCAGGAAGATGACCACGAAGATCCCGAACAGGATCTTGGCGATGCCGGCCGCGCCCGCGGCGATGCCGGTAAAGCCGAGCACACCCGCCACCAGCGAGATCACGGCGAAGATCAAGGCCCACTTCAACATGACGATGTCCTTTCCTGCTGTCGGCCGCGGCGCGGCCCCTGGGCCCACTGTAGGAGCGTGCCCCGGGCCGCAGGGATCAGCAGGGCCCACGTCCGGGTGTAGGACAGGACGCCGCGCGGCGCCTTGCCGGACTCGTCCTACAGCCGGCTCCGGCGCGGTACGACAGACGCGGGCAGGTCCTCCGCCTAGCCTTGCTTCATCCTCCCATCCCGTCTTCCGACCTCGGCGCCGCGCGCCGGAAAGGAATCCAGATGACCAAGCTCGACAAGACCTTCACGCCCCCGTCCGCCGCCGCCTGGATCACCGCCGGCGCGGTGCTCTCCGCCGTCATGATGGTGACCGCGCCGGCCTTCGCGGCCGGGAGCGCTTCCAAGTCCGACATCCAGGCGACCTACGAGCAGGAACGGGCCAACTGCCTGGCCGGCAAGACCGGACAGCCGCAGGCCACCTGCCTGAAGGAAGCCGGGGCGGCGCGCCAGGAGGCCTTGCGCGGCAACCTGAAGACCGCCAGCACGCAGCAGCTTGCCGACAACGCGATGCTGCGCTGCCAGCGCGTCGCCGAGGAAGACCGCGACGACTGCCGCATGATGGTCATGGGCCAGGGCACGCGCGACGGCAGCGTGCAGAGCGGCGGCATCCTGACGCGCATCGAGCGCATGGTGCAGGAGAACCCGACCGCCGCCGGCGTGCCCGCCGCGCCGCCGAGCGCCACCATGCGACCCGGCCCCGAAGTCCCTCCGCCGCGCCAGCCCAAGGCCAGCGCGCCGTCCCGCTGATCGATCGCCGAGGAGTCCGCCATGCTGATGAAACGCCTCGTTCCGCTCGCCCTGTCGAGCCTGGCCGGCTATGCCCTGTGGCAATGGCAGGCCCGGCGCGCTGAACTGCGGCTCAAGACCTCGCACTCGAAGCCCGAGGAGATGACCACCTGGGAAGGCGAGGGCGGTGCGCTGCACCGCACCGGGCCGCACATGGGGCCGGAGCCCGCGAAGCCGGCGTCCTGACCGGGATCCGGCCGCGGGTCCGCCGCGGTCCGGATGCGCCTCGCCGCACAATGAAGGAAGGCGCCCCGCGGGGCGCCTTCGTCATGGATGCGATGCGGCGACGCTCAACCGCCGGCACCCTGCTGCGGCTCGCGCAGGAAGATCTCGACGCGGCGGTTCTTCGCGCGGTTCTCGGCCGAGTCGTTCGAGACCAGCGGCTCGCGCGAGCCGCGCCCCGCGACCTCCACCCGGTCGGTCCGCACGCCGCGGTCGGCCAGGTAGGCGCGCACGCTTTCCGCGCGGCGCAGCGACAGCGGATCGTTGATCGCGTCGGAGCCGGTGTTGTCGGTGTGGCCGACGACGCGCACCATCGTCGGCGACGGGTTGCTGTTCAGCCCGTTGGCGAACGCGTCCAGCACCGGACGCAGCCGGGGTTCGAGCGCCGCGCTGTTGGTCGCGAACGAGATGTCGCTGGGTACGTCGAGCTTGAGCTGGTTGTCGACGGTGCGGGTCACCTCGACGCCAGTGCCCTGCGTGGCCTGTTCCATCGCCCGGCGCTTGTCTTCCATGTGGCGCGACCAGACATTGCCGGCCACCGCGCCGAGCGCGCCGCCGATGAGCGCGCCGGTGCCCGCCTTGCCGCCGGTCGCGGAACTGATGACCGCGCCCGAGACCGCGCCGATCGCCGCGCCGCCCGCGGTGCCGCGCTGGCGTTCGTCCATGTTCGCGCAACCGGCCAGGACGGCCGCCGAGAGGGCGGCCGCAGCCAGTCGGGTGTGTCGCATCTGCATCTTGCTTCTCCTTGTGATCCGGTAAGAAAAAATCAACCTTTCCGGGACGGCCCTGCCGTTCCGGAACCGGCGGATGAGTTGCCCGCGCGTTGTACCGAGGTTCCGATCCAGGTCCGTGGCCAACCTCCGCGTCGGGGCAAGTGCGGCACCCAGGGCCAGCCCCTTTGTCGCAGTCGGTGCAACAGACTGATAACTGCTAGCGCGGTCCATCGGATGACAAGTCTGTGCTATTCAACCTTGTGGGCATGGTTCATAGCATGAAGCCCTTGTCGCTAGCCGCCCATCGCGGAGTGTCCATGTCCCGCTGCCCACAAACCGGTCGCACCCCCGTCAGCGGTGCGTCGAGTCCTTCTTCGCACGCCGCGTCGCCGCGCTGGGAGGACGAGCATCTCGGTCCTCACGTGCGTTACGCGAGCCAACCCGTCATCGATCGAGGCGGCCGCGTCGTGGCGACCGAACTGCTGTTCCGCTGGAATGCGGGCTGCGGGGAGATCGGTCCGGAGTTGAGCGCCTATGCCACGGCCTCCGTGCTGTCGAATGCGCTGATCGACGGCCAGTTGCTGACCGGCGCGCCGGCGGCGGAGCGGCCGATCGGCGACCTGCTGGTCAACATGGACAGCCGCACGCTGATGAGTCCGATCGCCGAGGCGATGACGCCCGATCTCGGGGTCATCGAACTGCTGGAGACCCTGGAGGTCGACGAGGCGCTCACCCGTCGCATCCGCGAGCTTCACGGCCGCGGCTATCGATTCGCGCTGGACGACGTCGTCGATCTGGACGACTCGCGCTGGGCGTTGGCGCCTTGGGCGCAATTCGCCAAGATTGACGTGCTGGGACTTGACGCGGATCAACTGGATGCGCTGGTCCGGAAAGCGCACCGGCTCGGCATGGCGGTCATCGCGGAGAAGATCGAGGACGGCGACGCGCTGGAAGGCGCCCGGCGCGCAGGCGCCGACTATTTCCAGGGTCACGGCATCGCCCGGCCGACTGTCCTGGCCGTCCCGGCGCTGCCCGGCTGTGATCCGCGCACCGTCGGACAGCTCTTCCTGCTGGCAAGCACCGGCGCCAGCGCGTCGTCGCTCGCGCTGCTCGCTGGCCGGCACCCGGCGCTGGTCGCGCGCCTGCTGCGTCTGCAGGAGATCCACGCGCCGCAGCACGCGGTCACGTCTCAATCCCTCTCGGATGTCCTGGAGTCCCTGCCCAGGGCGGTGCTGCTGGCCTGGCTGGCGGTGCTGAACATCGCCGCCGTGCATGGACGCGATCGCGAACTCGCACAACTGCTCCGGGGCGAATTGTCCCTGGGTCGCTCGAGGTTGCGCCGGGAAGGGCGCATGGAGTCTTCCAATGCGCTGGAACGGGCATCCTTCCTGCTCTGCAAGCAGCTGCTGCGCATGCGCTTGTTGTCCAGACCCTTGGAGCCCTTCCAGCAGGCCTTCGACCCTCGTGACCTCAGCGCGGGACACGGCGGGGACAGGCATGCTGCCTGAGCGTCACGCTGGCCGGCCGCACAGGAGGGTAGGCCGGGTGGCCGATCGCGCGGCGTCCCGAACGACACACAACGACAAAGCCGCCCAGGGCGGCTTTGTCATGAAGGAGCCCGGGCCGTCAGTCGTCGACGAGGCCGTGCATCCGGGCGACGCTGGTGGCCATCGCGCGTGAGTTCACGTTCAACTTGCGATAGATCGAGCGCAGGTGCTGGTTCACCGTGAAACGAGAGATCGACAGCCGGCTACCGATGTCCACGATCGGCAATCCTTCGATCAGCAGATTCAGCACGCTCCACTCGCGTTGTCCCAAGCCCAGTTCCTTGAGCTTCTGCGCCTTGTCGACCTTGGGCTTGACGCCGGTCTCCAGGCTGTCGAGCTTGTCCAGCACCAGCCGGGACACCGCCGGACTCAGTGGCGCGTGGCCGTTGTGCGTGGCGATGATCTTGTCGATCAGGCTGGGCTGGATTTCTTCCTTCAGCAGATAACCCGATGCGCCGGATCGCAGGCTGCGCATCACGTGCTTGGCGTCGCCGAAGGTGCTGATGACGATGCTGTGCGCGTCGGGGCACTTTTCGTCGATCAGCTTGATCAGGTCTATGCCGTCGACGTCCGGCAGGCCGAGGTCCACCAGGTAGATGTCGGCGCGGTTGGCGAGGATCGCCGAAACCGATTCGCCGCGATTGCGGCCGATGCCCACGATCTGGCAAGCACTGCTGGCCGACACGACGTCGATCAGGCGCTGCAGGACGGTGGCATCGTCTTCGATGATGGTGACGGTAATCATGTGTGTGGCCCTGTGATCCGGAGTTGTTGTGGAGGGTCGAGTGACGGGAGATGATGTGAAGTGAGTGGCGCTCGTGCAGGCATCGTGCGATCGTTGCGGGTTCAGCGTTCACCGAGCGATTCCGACAGCGTCTTCCTGACCGGCTTGAGCAGGTAGTCCAGCACGGTGTGACGGCCGGTGATGATTTCCGCAGTGGCCGTCATGCCGGGCTGGATCACGATGCGATTGGATTTCTCCCCCTTGAAGCGCTTGCCGCTGATGCGGATGTGCGTGCGGTAGTACGGTTGCTCGCCCTGCGGCGTGCGTTCGACCAGGGCATCCGGGCTCACGTAGCTCACGCTGCCGTCCAGCGCGCCGTAGATGCTGTAGTCGAAGGCATCCAGCTTGACCACCGCCGGCATGCCGGGACGGATGAATCCGATGTCGGCGGCGCGCAGCCGGGCCTCGATGATCAGGTCGTCGCCGGTAGGCAGCAGTTGCATGATTTCGTCGCCCGGACGCAGGACCGCCCCTTCCGTCGTCAGCGTGATCAGGTTGACCACGCCGTCGACGGGCGAGCGCAACTGTGTGTGTTCGAGGTTCCCGCGCCGGTCGTTCAGCATCTGCTGCACGCTGGCCAGCTCCTCTTCGGTCTTGGCCAGGTCGGCCTGGGCATCCTGCAGGAAGCGGTTGCGACGCAAGGTCACCTGTCCCGCCGCCTCGTTCGCGGAGCGCTGCAGGCGCAGGAACTCGGCGGCGCTGATGTCGCCGGCCTTGTACAGCGGTTCGTTGAGTTCGACCTCGCTCCGGGCCAACTCGGCGGACTTCGCCAGTACCGCCAGCTCTTCGCGCAACGCGGTCTGGCGTCGTTCATAGAGCCTGCGCTGCAACTCGTTGAATGCGCCGTCGCCCGCCGGGCGGTACGGTGTTCCCAGTGTCTCGGCCCGCAGCCTGGCGACCGACGCGTTCAAGGCAGCCGCCTTCTCGCTCGAATCAGCCAACGCGGCGCCGGCCTTGGTGTTGTCGAGCTGGACCAGCAGGTCTCCCTTCCGGACCGCGGCTCCTTCATGCACGAACAGCTTTTCCACCACACCTCCGTCGGGCGCCTGGATCACTTGTGTTCGCGAGGATGCCATGACCTTGCCGCCAGCGCGAGTGACCTGTTCGATCTGCGCTTGCGAGGCCCACCAAGCGCCGGCACCCAGCGCTGCCACCGTGGCAAGGACGGTCCAGCGTATGCGGGCCTGACCGTCATGGGAAGTCTGCGTCAATTTCATGGGATTCTCTTGATGTCGAAAGTCATCTGACAGGCTTGCTCTCAAGCCTTCGCGGAGGCAGTGACGAGCGCCGGCGGCGCCGGCCTGCCTTGCAACCTGGCAAGCACCTCGTCCCGCGGACCGTCTGCCAGCACGCCTTGTGGTGCCAGGACGATGACCCGGTCCACCAGCGCCAGCATTGACAGGCGATGAGTGACGAGCAGCAGCGTCGTCTCGGGTTTGAACAGATGCTTCATCAGCCGCACCGTGGCCTGCTCCAAACCGTCGTCCATGCCTGACGTCGGCTCGTCCAGCAGCCACACGGCGCGATCGGCCAGGACCAGGCGCGTCAGCGCCACGAGCTGTCGCTGCCCGCCGGACAGCCCGCGGCCCCCCTCCGAGAGCTTGCGGTCCAATCCCAGCGGATGCTGGGCGACCATGGGCCAGAGGCCGGTCTTCTGGCAGGCGGCGACCAGCAGTTCGTCGCTGAGGTCAGGCAGTCCGAAGAGCAGGTTTTCACGCAGCGTGCCGGCGAACAGCCAGGCGTACTGCGGGCCGTAGGCCAGTTGCGTCGCGCGCCATCCGGCGTGGATCTGCTGCTGGTCCACGCCATCCAGGTAGACCGTGCCGCGGGTGGGTTTGCTCAGGCCGCAGGCGAGCGACAGCAGGGTCGTCTTGCCCGCGCCGACGGTCCCCAGGATCGCGACCTTCTCGCCGGGGCGGATGGTCATGTGACCGATGCGCAGCGGCTGTTTCTGGCCGGGGTAGGCGAATTCGACATCCTCGAAGCGCAGCTCGCCCTGCATGGACTGGGGAACGATCGCGCGGGCGATGCCTTCGTTGTCGACCTGCAGCCGGAAGATCGCGTCCAGCGCCTTCATCGACGCGCGGGCGCTGCCGAGTTGCACCAGCAGCGGCGGGATGGACGCCAGGGGAGAGAGCACCCGGCCGGACAGGATCGAGCAGGCGACGATGGCACCCTGCGTCAGTTGCCCCTCGATCGCCAGCACCGCGCCGACGCAGATCAGGGCCACATAGCTGGCTTGCTGCAGCGCGGCGGCGATGTAGGTCGTGGTATCGCTCTCATGTTTGAGGGCCAGGCTTTGGGTCGCGTTCACCTCGCACAATGCGGCCCAGCGAGCTTCGAAACGCCAGGTCGCGCCGAGCCCCTTGATCGCTTCCGTGCCCTCGATGGTCTCGACCAGCAGCCCGGTCTTGGCATTGGCGCCGGATTGGCTGCTCGCGGTCAACCGGGCGATGCGCCGGGCGCGCAGCAGGCCGGTCAGCACCGTCACGCCGAACAGGACGAGCGCCGGCAGCGCCATCCAGACTCCGCCGATGGCCGCGATCACGAGCGCGAAAAGGAGCGCCATCGGCATGTCGAAGAGCAGGAACAGCGTCCCGGCCGACAGGATGCCGCGGATCGACTCGAAGCTCTGCACCTGCGAGGCGAGCGTGCCGACGGCGCCCGGCCGCTGGTCCATCCGGACCGCGATCAGTCGCGACATCAGCGTCTTGGAAATGTTGACGTCCAGCAGCTTCAGGCGCGGCTCCAGGAGCGAGGCACGGGCCAGCTTCAGCAGGAACTCGATCACCACGGCCAGTCCCACGCCCAGCGTCAGGACCCACAGCGTCTGATGGCCCTGGCTGGGGATGACGCGATCGTAGACCTGCATCGAGAAGAACGAGATCGCGATCCCGATGGTCGCCAGCACCAGCGACAGGCCGGCGGCCTCCGTGAAGATCGGCCATTGACCGCGGATCTGGGACAGCATCATCCCGCGCGCGCTGCGGACCGCGGCCGGAGCGAGATCGTCGTCCCCGTCGACCACGGCGTGGAGGCAGGGGACCGTGTCCAGGACCAGATCACGACGCTCACCGTCGGCGTCCACGCAGGTCCACAAGCCCTCGGGCGTCCGCGCCACGACGACCTGCCAGCCGTGCTCGGCGTGACAGCACAACAGCGGCAGCGCGGCCAACTGCGGCGACGGCAGGCGCACGGGGCGGGCTCGCTCGTCGACGACGGCCGCCAATCGGCTGGCCGTGTCGAGACCGTCGCCGCCGGCCATCAGGGCGGCCTGCCGCTGGCGGATGAGTTCGACCGGGACCGGACGGCCTTTCAATCGAAGCCAGTGGGCCAGGGCAGTCGAGAGCGCGATCGAGGGCGATGCGGGAGCGTCGGTCCGGCGCTTGAAGGGGTTCCAGATCATGGGAGTCTCGTCGTGGCGGCAGTCGGGGAGGGGGGCGATGCTGAGATCGCGTGCGAGGACGCTCACTCCATCGGCACCTGATCGGTGAGCAGCAGGTTCAGCCGATAGAGTCCGGCCCGCTCGTCGATCGCGGCATCACGCTGGGACTGGCGGGTGGCATGGGCTTCGCGAACCATGTTCAACAGGTCGAGCCAGGCGCGCTTGCCGGCGTCGAACTGGCGCCGGTAGGACGCCAGTACCTCGTCGCTGGTCGATGCGGTCAGCTCGGCATTGCGAAGCGAAGCGACCGCCGAGACGTAGCGCGTGTACTCCAGTTGGTAGTTGCTCAGCTGATCCTGCTCGGTCGCGGCCACGGCGGCTTCCGCCGCGGCGATGCGCGACCGGGCGGCATTGACGCCTGACAGGCCGGCGAGACCGCCGGGCAGTCCCGCCTGGAACACGAGGCCGAACCGGGTGTCCTTGTAGCTGCCGCTCTGCTGTTCCAGTCGCAGGCTGAGGGTCGGCAGGAGTGCCGCCTTGGCCTTGGCCAGTTCATCGCGGCTGATCTCGACATTGGCGCGCGCGATCGCCATCTCGGGCGACAACTGGATGCGGTCGAGCACCTGATTGAGTGCCGGCGCGGCGGGGAGGGCGCCGTCGAGCGCGGCCCGCAGCGACGCGTCCACAGGTCGGCGTGCCAGGCGCTGCAGCCGGTCCCGCTGCAATTCCTCCTCCAGCTGCGCCTGTGCCAGTTCGGCCTCGACGGCGCTCAACCGGGAAGTCGCCAAGGCCGCGTCGGCGTTGGTGGCCACGCCCGCCCGCGCGCGGCGCTGGATCATCTCCAGCAATTGCCTGTGGCCGTCTTGCAAGGTGGCCAGGCTGTCGAGGCGCCCCCGGACCTTCGCCCAATCCGACCAGGTCTGGACGATGCGCAGCCTCAACTGGAGCTGCGCGGACAGCAGTTCCTGCCGGCTGCCGCGCAGCGCGGTCCTCGCCGCGCTCAGGGCCGCCGTCAGTTGCCCACCGGTGTACAGCGGTTGCTGGATACTCAGGACGTTGGCGTACCGGCTGGTACCACTGGCCAGCGAGCGCGAGAAGCTCGGCGACGGGCCGAACTGCCATTTCGCGGCGGTGACGCCTTCCTTCGCGGCGGTGATCGACGCTCGCGCCCGCTCGATGGACGGGTCGGAGGACAAGGCCGCGCCGAGGAAGTCGTCCATGGCGCTTCCCCAGCGGACTTCGCTCGCGGGCGAGGCCGGCTCGTTCGGGGCCGGCGGCGGGTCGTCCGCCCGGACTTGCGGGCAAATCAATGCGAGGCCGGCCAGCATATATTGCCATCGGCGGTTCACATGGATATTCGTCGACCGGAATGATCGAATGGGCGTTCGGCAGTTCAAAGTAAACCCAGTCAGGTTGTTGATTCCTGCCGCTCAGTTTCGTTTCTCGTCCCCTCGTCTCACAATGACATTCCTTTGCTAGCCTTTTGGCGTCGACAGTCAGTGATGGTTTGTTCGTGCAAAGAAACTAGCAATTATTTGCTAGTCGCCCTCCTTCGGCGGAAGGGGTGGTCGCCGCAATCTGAACCTTCAGAGAGAGGCCTCCCTCCGCAGGGCGACGGGATCGTGGCGCTGATGTCTGCTCTTCACGCCAGAGAAGGTCGCCTGTCGTCGAGAATTGGAAGCGAGAACGCTGAAGGATTGCTAGCGTTGGGTAATCTGTCGGGGCGTCTTGAATCGATTTTCCGGACTTCTCAATCGTCCGAATCTGAAATGGGTTGCGGGGGGATTTGGGCCGCGAACATTCCCGGGCTGCGACCTGCGACCGCCGGAAACTGGCGATGCGGCGCCCTGGCATTTCCTTCGGCGGCCATGCAGACCCCGCACGACGTCAAGGCCTTGAGCTGACGCGCTTGAGCCAGCCCTCCCCGTACCCGCTTCGCGGCTAACATCCGTGCATCGACCCCCAAGAGCCAGTCGACTGGCCGAAGCAACTCGGGACGGAGGACGTCTCGTGGCCGCAGTGCCGCGAACGGTGCGAGAGAGCAGTGATAACGCCCCATTTCCACATTTGCGCCTTCTTCGACAGCCGTGAGGAGGCCTGCCAGGTGCTGGCGCCGTTCTACCGGGAGGCGGAGCGGAACAACGAACGCAACCTGCACCTGATCGAGGCGGGCGGGCTGGACGAGCACCGGGCCCGCCTGGTCGGTGCCGGCATCGACGTCGTGGCGTGCGAGCACCGAGGCCAGCTGGCGCTGCGACCCTGGCAGGCTGCGGCGGGCGGGCTCGACGTGGACACCATGCTCGCCACCATGGCCCGCGCGACGTCGCCCGACGGTGGAGAACTGGCCGGATTCGACGGCCTGCGGGTCATGTCCCAGATGGGCTGGGCCGTTCGTCAGGGGCTCGACCGGCTCGACCTGCTGGAGTACGAGGCCCGCCTCAACGAGGTGGTCGACGGACACCGGCGTCTGGCCGTCTGCGTCTACGATCTCGCGCCGCTGGACGGCGCGACCATGATGGACCTGCTGCGCACCCATCCGCTCACGATGATCGGCGGCGTGCTGCGAGAGAATCCGTTCTTCACGCCGCCGGCCGAGATGCTGCGCGAACTGACCGCGCGGCGGGCCACGGGCCGGCGTCGCGGACGCGGCGCGGCGGCATTGTCCGCGCCGGTCCGCAACCGGCTGCTGTCCGAATGATCACGATGTCCCGAGAACGAGAACCGTCCGCCTCCGACCAGGCGCTGCGCGACTTGATGGGCCTGCTGGCGCTGCCGGCGCTCTGGGTCGGACGCGATGCCGCCACCGTGCTGCAGCTCACGACCGAGGCGGTGAACCGCATCGTCGGCACGGCGGTCTGCCTGATCCATGCGCCCCTGGTGCCGGATGCCGCGCCCGCGTCCATCCTCCAACTCGGCGGCGTGCGGGTCCCGCAGGACGCCTGGTCCGACTTCATCGCCGCCTGCCGTCAGATGCCGGACACCGCCGAGAGCGCGACCTCGCTGGAATCGCCGCTGGGCACCTTGCGCGTGGTGCGGCTCTACCTGGGCCCCGCTGGCCGCGCGGGCAGCCTGTGGTTCGGCTCCTCGCGCCCCGACTTCCCGTCAGCGCACCAGAGCGCCTTCATGCGCGCCGCCGCGACGCTCGCGTCGACCGGCCTGCATGCGGCCCGCCTGGACCATGAGCGCGAGCGCGCCGCCAGCGCCAAGGACGAGTTCCTCGCCATGCTCGGCCACGAGCTGCGCAATCCGCTGGCGCCGATCTCCACCGCGCTGCACCTGATCCGGCTGCAGACCGGGCAGCTCTCGCGCGAGCACGAGATCATCGAGCGCCAGGTCGGCCACCTCTCCAAGCTGGTCGACGACCTGCTCGACATCACCCGCATCACGCGCGGCAAGATCGAGCTGTCGCGCGAGCCGGTGGACGTGTCCTTCCTGCTGAGCGACGCGATCGAGGGCGTGAGTCCGCTGCTCGAGGAGCGCAACCACCTGCTGCGGGTGGCCTGCGACGTCGGTCCGGAACTGAGGCTGGTGGGCGATCGCGCGCGGCTGCGCCAGGTGGTCGTCAACCTGCTGAGCAATGCGGCCAAGTACACACCGACGAACGGCGAGATCCGGGTGGCGGCGCACGCGGCCGGCGACTCGTTGGTGATCGAAGTGCAGGACAACGGGGCCGGCATCGATGCGGACATGCTGCCGCGCGTGTTCGAGCTGTTCGAGCAGGGCTCGACGACGCTGGACCGCTCCAAGGGCGGCCTCGGCATCGGCCTGGCGATCGTCAAGCAATTGGTCGAGATGCATCACGGGCAGGTGGCGGTCCACAGTGCCGGACCAGGGCTGGGGGCGACCTTCCGGGTGACGCTGCCGGCCGAGGTCCATGTGGCGCCGCCGGCGCCGGGGCCGCAGATCGAGGCCCTGGACACCCTCCCGCCCGTGCAGGGCCGGGTGCTGGTCGTCGACGACAACCGCGACGCGGCCGAGACCCTGGGCATGGCCTTGCGCTACGCCGGCTACGACGTCGTCACGACGACGCTGCCGCAGGATGCGCTGGACCGGGTGCGTGCCTCGCGTTTCGACGCGGCCGTGCTGGACATCGGCATGCCCGTCATCGACGGCTACCAGCTCGCCACGCTGATCCACCATGAACTCGGCGAGGCCGCGCCGCGCCTGATCGCGCTGACCGGCTACGGCCAGGCCTCCGATCGCGACAAGGCGTTGAGCAGCGGCTTCGACGAGCACATGGTCAAGCCCATCGACCTGGATCGCCTGACGCGCACGCTGGAGCGGCTGATACGCGCGGACGCGCTCTAATCGGGGTCATGACCGCGCCCGATCTCCTTCCTTCCACGACCGTCACGACCGCCACGGCCGGCCCGGGCGCGCCGCTGCCGGCACACATCGCGATCCTCGACGACGAACCCGACATCACCCAGTTGCTGGCCGGCTACCTGGCCTCGCACGGCTTCCGCACCACGCAGCTCCATGCCGGCGGCGCGTTGATGGCGCTGATGGCGGCGGACACGCCCGATCTGGTGCTGCTGGACCTGGGGCTTCCCGGCGAGGACGGGTTCGGCATCGCGCGTCAGCTGCGCGAGCACTGGCGCTGCGGCCTGGTGATCGTGACCGGGCGCGGCGACGCGGTGGACAAGGTCGTCGGGCTGGAGGTCGGGGCCGACGACTACGTGACCAAACCGTTCGACCTGCGCGAGCTGGTCGCGCGGGTGAAAGCCGTCTTGCGCCGCATGACGCCCGGGCCCGCGGCGGCGCCGGCCGCCGGTTCCGCCGCCGCGCCGGCGTCGCGCGGCCCCGCCGTGGACATCGTCCACGACCTGTCCGCCGGACGCGAGCGGCTTCATTTCGAGGGCTGGACCGTGGACGTGGCCGCGCGCTCGGTGACCGGACCGGATGGCGAGGAGGCAGCACTGACGACCGGCGAATTCGACCTGCTGCACGTCTTCCTGCTGCATCCGGGGCGCGTGCTGTCGCGCGACTTCCTGCTGGAGCACACCCGGGGCCGCGAGTCCGGGCCGTTCGACCGCACGATCGACGTCCAGGTCGGACGCCTGCGGCGCAAGCTCGGGGCAGAATCGGGCGAGGGCCGGTGGATCAAGTCGGTGCGAGGCGCCGGTTATCTGTTCGCGCCGAGGGTGACCTCGACGCAGTCCTCCTGAGCGTCGGCATGGGCGACGTCAGAAGGGAGGGCGCGGGTGTCGACGGCCCGAGCGCGGGGCGCCCGGGGCCAGGCGACGGGGCGGTCGGCACCGACGAACCCGCGATCCTGCGCGCGCTGTTCGCTGCCTCGCCGGACGGCCTGCTGCTGGTGGACGAGCAAGGCCTGATCCGTCTGGCGAATCCGACGGCGACCCAACTGCTGGGCTACACGGCCGGGGAACTGGTCGGCGCGTCCATCGAGATGCTGGTGCCCGACAGCATCCGTCCGCGTCACGCCGCCTATCGCCAGGCCTACGGCGCGGCGCCGCGGTCCCGGCCCATGGGCGGTACCGCGACGGAACTGGTCGCCCGCCGTCGCGACGGCACCGAGCTGCTCGTCGAGATCGCGCTGAGTCCACTGCAGCCGCTGGGCCTGCCGTACACCATGGCCTCGATACGCAGCGTTGCCGAGTATCCGCGCGTGCGCCAGGCGTTGCAGCGCGCACGCTACAGCGAGCACCTGGCCCAGTTGGGCCGGATCGCCGTCGATTCGCTCGACCCGCAGGAGGTGCTGCGCCAGGTGCCCTCGATCGCGGCGCAGGCGCTCGAAGCGGATCTGGCGGCGGTCTTCCTGCTCGAGCCGGGACGCACCGCGCTGCGCCTGGCGGGCGGCGTCGGGCTGCTGGCGGACGAGGCCCTGGGCTCGACGGTGTCCGCGCGGCCCGAGACACCGCAAGGCTTCGTCCTGGCACGCGGCGCGCCGGTGATCGTCGAGGACTACGGCACGGAACAGCGCTTCGCCGTGCCCGAGGCCTATCGGCGTGCCGGTCTGGTGTCCTCGCTGGCGGTGCCGCTGTCCGATCGCGGGCGTCCTGTCGGCACGCTGGCCGTGCGCTCCCGCCAGCCGCGGCGCTTCGGCGATGCGGAGCAGCGATTCCTGGAGTCGGTCGCCAACCTGCTGGGGACCTGCCTGCAGCGCGCGCAGACCGAGGAAGCCCTGCATCACTCGCAACGTCTGGAAGCCGTGGGCCAGTTGACCGGCGGCATCGCGCATGATTTCAACAACCTGCTCACCGTCATCCAGGGCAACCTGCAGGTGCTGGCCGACCTGCCGGCGGTGTTCGGCGACGGGCTGGCGCCGCAACTGGTCGCGGCGGCGACGCGGGCTTCACGGCGGGGCGCGGAGCTGACCGGCAAGCTGCTCGCGTTCTCCCGCCGTCAGCGGCTGCAGCCGGCCAGCGTCGACGTGGCGGCGATGATGCGCTCGCTGGCCGACATGCTGCGGCGCACGCTCGACCAGCGCATCCGCATCCGCATCGAGGTCGCGCCGGGCTGCCCCGACGTCCAGGCCGATCCGGCGCAACTGGAATCGGCCCTGCTCAACATCGCCATCAACGCCCGCGACGCGATGCCCGACGGCGGCGACCTGGTGTTCGAGGCCGCGCCGCTGGCGGCCGTGCCTGCGGCGCTGCGCCGCGAGTTGGAAGAGGACGCGGACACGGCAGCCACGGACACGGCAGCGATGCGATACGTGCGCATCGCGATCTCCGACAACGGCACGGGCATGCCCGAAGAGGTCAAGGAACGCGCGTTCGAACCCTTCTTCACGACCAAGCAGGCCGGCCGGGGCACGGGCCTGGGCCTGAGCACGGTCTACGGTTTCGCCCGTCAGTCGCGCGGGGCGATCGGGATCGACAGCACGCCGGGGCTTGGCACGACCTTGTCGCTGATCTTGCCGCAAACGCCGGCGGCGGCGCGCGAGGCGGTCGACGGCGACGTGGCCTCCGACGCCGTGCCGCCTGGGCTGCGGGTGCTGCTGGTGGAGGACGACCCCGAAGTGCGCGCGGTCGCGCGGCGTCACCTGCTCGATCTGGGGTGCACGGTCCAAGCCTGTGCCAGCGGGGAAGAGGCCTTGCGGCTGCTGATCGGCCTGGCGGCGGCCAACACGGCCGGGGGCGGGGAATCGGGGACCGACGCGCCTGCGGGTGTGGCGCTGGGGGCAGCGATGCCCGACCTCCTGCTCAGCGACATCGCGTTGGGCGCCGGCATGCGCGGCACCGACCTGGCTGCCCAGGTGCGGCAGACCTGGCCCGAGGTGGCGGTGCTGCTGATGTCGGGTTTCTCGGCCGAACTGCTGTCGACCGGGCCTGGGCAGCCGCTGGGCTGGGCGCTGCTGGCCAAGCCCTACGATCGGGCCGCGCTGGCGCGCGCGATGGCCAGGGTCCTGTTTCGCTGAGCGCGGCGCCGGTGGACCGATGTCCCCGCCGGCATCACGCCGCCACGGCGGCCTTGCCGCGGGCCATCGACCCGCCGATCACGAACTGCTCGAGCCGCTCGCGGCTGGGGATGGAGATCTGGCGGCGGCCGCGCTCGCCGAAGACGATCAGGCCCTCGCGGTTCAGCTTGGACAGGCAGCGGCTGACGGTCTCCAGGGTCATGCCCAGGTAGTTGCCGAGGTCCGCGCGCGTCATGCGCAAGGTGAGTTCGTCGGCGCGCAGGCCGCGCTGATGCATGCTGCGAGCCCAGGCGCAGAGGAACTCCGCCACCCGCGCCAGCGAGGCCAGCGTGCAGACCGACATCAGCGACTGGCGCTCATGGGTGATCTCCGCGCTCATGCCCTCGTGCACCATGGCCATCATCTCCGGATATCGCGCGCAGGCCTGGGTCAGCGTGTCGTACGGGATGATCGAGATGTTGCCTGTGTCCATCGCGACGGCGTCGCAGGGATGGCGGCCTTGCGAGATGCCGCTGAAACCCAGCCAATCGCCGCGGAACTTCAGGCTGACGATCTGTTCGCGGCCGTCCAGGCTGCGGCTGACCAGCTTGAACGCGCCGGCGTTGATCAGGTAGACGGTGTTGAAGGGCTGGGCGGCGCGAAAGACCATGTCCCCGGCCCGCACGACCTTGGCGGCGGGTTCGATGAGGTCGCGGATCGTGCGCATCACCTCGAGCATGCGCTCTTGCGGATCCCGGGCGGTGGGGCGCGGCTCGGCCAGGGCCAGCGACGGCGGCACCCTCGTCAGCGGACGCAGGTCGGGCGCGATCAGGCCCGGCACGGCACGGGCGAGCAGCGCGGCCGAAGCGGCTTGCGCGCTCCGGGGCGACGGTGTCGCGGCGAGCGAGATGCGCGGCCGGCCGGACGAGGTGTCGCGCCGACGAAGGCGGGGGAGGTCGCTCAGATCGGAGTCGAGGTCGATGGCGCTTTGCATGAGGGTCTCGTGGTTGGAGGGAATGCGGACATGCTAGGAATCGCGCGCAACGGCGGCGCCAATCCTTGACATCGGTCGGGAACAGTCGGTGAACCGTCGGTGACGGTTCAGTAACGTTCGTCGAATCCCTGTGAAGCTCACGAAACGCCGCCTTTCGGGGCGCATGCGCGTTGATATCGGTCAAGACTCTCCGGCGGGAGCTCAGTAGGCTGCGCGCCATGCCATCATTTGCCCAGCCCTTCCGACCGTCCGCGCAGCGCGGCGTTGCGCATCAGCCGTTGCAGGGATTGCGGCTGGGCCTCATGTGCGGGGACGAGGGCGCGCCGTCCGTGCTGCGCTTCAAGCAGGCGGCGCGGGCGCTGGGGGCGGAGGTGACGATGCTGGATCCAGCCCGGGTGCTGGACGACGGCGCGGCGCTGGAGGACGTCACGCGGCTGCTCGGCCACCTGTACGGCGCCGTCGCGTGCGACGGCCTGCCGCCGGCCGTCACACGACGGCTGACGATGGCGGCGCTGGTGCCGGTGCTGGATCTGCGGGTGCTGCTCGCGACCGGCGAGGGGCCGCCGCGGGAGGGTACCGAGGAAGGCGCCCGGGATGCGGGGGCTGTCGACGACACCGTCCGCGACAACGAACAAGCGCAGGCGGCGTTGCTCGCCGCGCTGCGCTGAGGGGTCCGCCGAGGCGGGGCGCGCAGGCGCCCCGTCAGGCCTTGGGCAGGGTCTTGTACTGCTGGCCGACCGGCGTCAGCACGCCGCTGTTGCCGAACAGGCTGGTGAAGTGCACGTCGTTGTCCCAACGGCCGGTGAACCACGCATAGCGGATCACATCGCTGCGGTTCTCGCAGACGCTGACCATGTCGGCCATCTGGGCCTTCTGCTTGTCGGACGTGTCGATGTGCGGACCCGCGCCGTTGTGCCAGTTGGCCATCTCGGTGACCCAGAACGGCTTGCCGAACCTGACCAGACGGTCGAGCTGGTCCTTGAGTCCGTAGTCGTACCAGTGGAAGGCCAGCGCGTCGATCTGCGGGTCGCGGCCGCCGTTGGCGGCGCGGTAGGCGGCGATGAACGCATCCAGCCACACGGCCGGATCGCCGTAGTTCGGCATCGTGCCCCAGGTCATCGCCGGCCCGACGATCTTCGCGCCAGTCTGGCGCGCGACATCCTCGTAGCGCGGCCACTGCGCGGCCGCGTCGGCCGGCGAGACGTTCGCCTGGTCGGTGAGGTTCGGCTCGTTGAGCACCAGCAGGTACTTCACCGTCGGCCGGGCCTTCAGCGCATTCACGACCTGCGTCGTGTTGAAGCTGAAGTTCCACAGCATCGGCACGTGTTCGAGCGCGCCCGCGATGGACGGTTGCGACTGGACCGAGGTGGCGGGCTGGAGCGCCCAGTTGTACCACCAGCCGACGCTGCCGCCGGACAGCGCGTTGAAGTCGGCGGCGTCCTTGAGGTCGTAGGCGACGCCGCGCTTGACCGAGAGGCCGGCCGGCGGCGGGGCCGCGGGCGGCGGCGGCGATGCCGGAGGCGATCCCGAGGGCGGCGGCGCGGCCGGGGGCGGCGGAGAGGCCGGCGGCGAACCGGAAGGGGGTGGTGCCGCCGGGGGAGGCGGCGAGGCGGGGGGCGAACCCGATGGCGGCGGTGCGGCGGGTGGAGAGCCGGATGGCGGCGGAGACGCCGGCGGAGATCCCGGCGCCGGAGCCGCCGGCGAGGCCGGCGAATCTCCGCCGCCCCCACCGCCGCCACACGCGGACAGCAGCGCGCTCGCGCCGGCCAGCGTCAGCAGGCGGCGCCGGTCGGCGTCGGGCGGCAGCGGCGCGACGAGCGTCGGCGCGCTGGGCGCCACCAACGCATTCAAGGGGGATCCAGCCGGTTGCTTCATGGGAGGCTCTTGCAGCGATTGATCAGCTTGTCCCTGACGCGAGGGACAGGTCTTGCGGGGCCGGAGTATGAGCGGCTCGCCCTGTTCTTGTCCCGCACCGAAACATGTTGTTAATGTTTCTGAGCGACCGCATTCATCCGACTTCCTCGAAGGAGGTATCGCGGTCGACCGAAGGCCTTCCCCTCGCGGCCGACTCGCGTTAGGGAAGGGGCGGCCAGGCGCCAATCCCTAGCCTGAGCGGGTCCCCTGCGCGCCAAAGTGACTTTCGACCACTGCGCTCGGTTACAGCCCTCAATAGAGTCCATGGCATGCAACCGTTTTGCTGCCTCCGACGCTGATGGCTGATCTCGACCTCGACTCGCTGCTGTCCCCCCTGCAGGACGACGCCCCGTGCGGCGCCGACCTGGAGTACGACCCTGCCTTCCTCGCGCTGGAAGCGGCCGGGGCGGGAAAGCCCGAGCAGCAGTTCGGCGACACCATCATCCCGGCCGAGGAGCCTGACTGGCCTGCCGTGCACGAGCAGGCGCTGGCGTTGGCCAAGCGCACCCGCGACCTGCGCGTGGCGGTCTGGCTGGTGCGCTCGGGCGCGCGGCTCAAGGGCCTGGGCGCCGCCATCGACGGCCTGGCGCTGATCCGCGGCCTGCTGGAGCAGCAGTGGGCGCAGGTGCATCCGCAACTGGACGCCTCCGACCACGACGATCCCACGATGCGCCTGAACGCGCTGCAGCCGCTGGTCAGCGGCACGGCCGCGATCGCCGACCTGCGCGCCGCGAGCCTGACCGGCCAGCGCGGCGGACCGCGGGTGCGCGACGTCGAGCTGGCGCTGGGCAACGCCGATCCGATGGGCGAGGAGTCCGTGCCGTCGCCCGAGGGTCTGATGGCCGGACTGTCGGCGCAAGCCGCCAACGATCCCGGCTTCGCCCCGCGGCTGCAGGAAGCGCTGCCGGTGGTGCAGGGCATCGTCGCCGCGATCGAGGCGCCGCTGGGCGCCGGTCAGGGCCCCGACTTCACGCCGCTGCTGCGCCTGTTCAAGCCGCTGGCGACGGCCGCCGGACAGCTGCTGGGGCAGGGCGGCGGCGAGGCCGTCGCGGCCGATGACGCCGCCGGCACGGCCGCGCCGGGCGCGGCGTTCGGCGGGATCGGCGGTATTGGCGGCTTCGCCGTCGGCGCGGTGGCCGCGCCCGGCACGATCGCCAGCCGCGACGACGCCGTGCGCGCGCTGCAGCGCGCCTGCGAATGGATAGAACGCCATGAGCCGAGCAATCCCGCGCCGCTGCTGATCCGGCGCGCGCAACGGCTCATGAGCAAGAACTTCATGGAAATCATGCGCGACCTCAATCCCGACGGCGTGCACGAGATCGAGAAGCTCGCCGGCACGCCGAGCGAGTGACGCCAGCCCGCCCGTCGTTCCCACCATCCGACTTTCACCCGATCCCCGCTTCAAGGAGCACCCCATGGCCACCAGCAGCCAGAAGTTCATCGCCAGGAATCGCGCCCCGCGCGTGCAGATCGAGTACGACGTCGAGCTCTACGGCGCCGAGAAGAAGGTGCAGCTGCCCTTCGTGATGGGGGTGCTGTCGGACCTGTCGGGCAAGCCGACCGAGCCGCTGCCGCCGGTGTCGGACCGCAAGTTCCTGGACTTCGACGTCGACAACTTCGACGCCCGCATGAAGGCCATGAAGCCGCGCGTCTCGTTCGCCGTACCCAACACGTTGACCGGCGAAGGCAACCTGATGGTCGACCTGACCTTCGAGTCGATGGACGATTTCTCGCCGGCCGCGGTCGCGCGCAAGGTCGACGGCCTCAAGCAGCTGCTCGAGGCGCGCCAGCAGCTGGCCAACCTGATCACCTACATGGACGGCAAGGCCGGCGCCGAGCAGCTGATCGCCAAGGTGGTCAAGGACGAGGCGCTGCTCAAGTCCCTGGCATCGGCCCAGAAGCCCGGGGACGGCGCCGCGCAGTAAGCGCCGCCGGCCACCAGAACCCCCATCGACGGAACCCACGGAGCACGCACCATGGCCGATGAGACCCTCGCGCAACACGCGCCTTCACTGCAGGGCATCGAGTACGAAGGCGGCGAGTTCGCCTCGCTGCTGAACAAGGAATTCAAGCCCAAGACCGACGAGGCCAAGTCCGCCGTCGAACAGGCGGTGCTGACGCTGGCGCAGCAGGCGCTGTCGCAGACCACGCTGATCGGCAGCGACGTCATCGTCTCGATCGAGGCCATGATCGCCGAGATCGACAAGAAGCTGTCGGAGCAGGTCAACGCCGTCCTGCACCACGCCGAGTTCCAGCAGCTGGAATCGGCCTGGCGCGGCCTGCACTACCTGGTCAACAACACCGAGACCGACGAGCAGCTCAAGATCCGCGTGATGAGCATCTCGAAGAACGACCTCGGCAAGACGCTCAAGCGCTACAAGGGCACGGCCTGGGACCAGAGCCCGATCTTCAAGCGCGTCTACGAAGAGGAATTCGGCCAGTTCGGCGGCGAGCCGTTCGGCGCCATCGTCGGCGACTACTACTTCGACCACAGCCCGCCGGACGTCGAGCTGCTGGGCGAGATCGCCAAGGTGTCGGCCGCCGCCCACTCGCCCTTCATCTCCGCGGTCAATCCGTCGCTGATGCAGATGGGCTCGTGGCAGGAGCTCGCCAACCCGCGCGACCTGACCAAGATCTTCAGCACGCCCGAGTACGCCGCCTGGAAATCGCTGCGCGAGTCCGACGACGCGCGCTACATCGGCCTGGCCATGCCGCGTTTCCTGGCGCGCCTGCCCTACGGCGCCAAGACCAATCCGGTCGAGGAATTCAACTTCGAGGAAGAGACCGGCGGCGGCGAACACGCCAAGTACACGTGGGCCAACTCGGCCTACGCGATGGCGACCAACATCAACCGCTCGTTCAAGACCTACGGCTGGTGCACCCGCATCCGCGGCGTGGAGGCGGGCGGCGCGGTGGAAGGCCTGCCGGCGCACACCTTCCCGACCGACGAGGGCGGCGTGGCGATGAAGTGCCCCACGGAGATCGCGATCAGCGACCGCCGCGAGGCCGAGCTGGCCAAGAACGGCTTCATGCCGCTGGTGCACCGCAAGAACTCGGACTTCGCCGCGTTCATCGGCGCGCAGTCGCTGCAGAAGCCCGCCGAGTACGACGATCCGGACGCCACCGCCAACGCCAACCTGGCCGCGCGGCTGCCCTACCTGTTCGCGTGCAACCGTTTCGCCCATTACCTGAAGTGCATCGTGCGCGACAAGGTGGGCTCCTTCAAGGAGCGCGGCGACATGGAGAAGTGGCTCAACAAGTGGATCATGAACTACGTCGACGGCGATCCGGCGAACTCGTCGGAGACGACCAAGTCGCAGAAGCCGCTGGCGTCGGCGGAAGTCGTCGTCGAGGAGATCCCGGGCAACCCCGGCTACTACTCGTCGAAATTCTTCCTGCGTCCGCATTACCAGCTCGAGGGCCTGACCGTGTCGCTGCGGCTGGTCTCGACGCTGCCGTCGCAGAAGGGCAAGTGAGCCAAACATTTGAGAATCGCGCGCGACGACGCGCGACGTGTTGAAGGGAGCGCCTTCGAAGGCGCGTTCTGAACTTTCGAGGCACCCCGCCATCCGGACCTTCCGAGGTCCGAAATCCCTGGTCTCCGTCGAGGCGGAGACTGTTTTCAAAGAGTTCATCTAGGAGAAATCGACCATGACGATCGACGCCAATCTGAAGTTCGCCGGAGTCGAAGGCGAATCCACCCACAAGGACCACAAGGGCGAGATCGACCTGCTGGCCTGGTCGTGGGACGTGCGTCAGGAGAGCACCGCCAACGCCGGCGGCGGCTCGGGCAAGGGCAAGGGCGTGCCCGGCAGCTTCGTGTTCGCGCACTACTACGACAAGGCGTCCCCGGTGCTGGCCAAGGCCTGCGCCTCGGGCAAGCACTTCGACCAGGCCGTCCTGACCTGCCGCAAGGCCGGCGAAGGCCAGCAGGACTTCCTGAAGGTCACGCTCAAGCAGGTCCTGGTGACCTCGGTGTCCCCGTCGGCCTCCGCCGGTGGCGAGATCAGCGAGAGCGTGTCCGTGTCGTATGCCGACATCGAGTTCGAGTACAAGGCTCAGGACGCCAAGGGCGGCCTGGGCGGCGCGGTCAAGTTCGGCTGGAACGTCGCCACGACCGAGACGCGCTGATCGCGGCTTGACGGACCCCGCCGGTTCGCGCCGGCGCGGTCCCTGCCACGATTCCCGCGGCGCGGCGGCTTCGGCCGTTCGCGCCGCGCTCGGACAACGAATGACGGTGCCTCGCCGCCTCCAGGCGCGCCGGCGCCACGGGGGCAGGCCTTGCCCGCCGGGCCGCACCGGTGCCCCGGTCGCCGTCATCCGTTGTCCATGCCGGAGCGAAAGATGAATCCGTTGACCAGCGGCGGCGCGAGCAGCGCCGACATGTATTTGGACCTGTCGCTCAAGCGGGCTGGCAAGGTCAAGGGCGAGTCCACCTCGGCGGGCCACGCCAACGACATCGTCGTGCGCGGCTTCAGCTGGGGCGTGGGGGCCGCCGGCGACGCGGTGGCCGGCCAGCAGACGGGGCGCCGCAGCTACCGCCAGCTGACGATCATGAAGAACCTGGACAGCGCCAGCACCGCGCTGATGAGCGCGGTGGCGACCAACGACGAGGTCAAGTCCGCCAAGCTCTACATCCGCAAGGCGGGCGGCTCGCAGGAGGACTACTTCTGCCTGACGCTGGAGAAGGCGCGCGTGGCCTCCTACGACATCGAGGCCGACAGCGACGGCGTGCCCGTCGAGCGCGTCTCGATGAGCTTCCAGAAGGTCAACATCGAGTACCGCACCCAGAACGCCAAGGGCGCGATGGGCGGCACGCATACCTTCGACGACGACCTGACATGAGCACCGTCCAGGAACTGCTGGCGGCGGGCCGCCCGACCGAGGCCCTGGCCGCGGCGCAGGCGGAGGTCCGGCAGCGTCCGCAGGACGCGAAGCTGCGCACGATGCTGTTCCAGCTGCTGGCGGTGACCGGCCAGTGGGCGCGGGCGGCCGCGCAGCTGGAGGTCTGCGGCGAGCTCGACGCGGGCACGCTGGCGATGGTCAACACCTACCGCGAGGCGCTCAAGTGCGAGCTGGTGCGCGAGGCGGTCTTCGAGGGCCGCACGACGCCGATGGTGATGGGCGAGCCGGCGGAGTGGGTCGCGAACCTGGTGCACGCGCTCAAGCTCGAGCACGACGGCGACGCGGCCGGCGCGCGCCAGCTGCGGACCCAGGCGCTGGAAGCCGCGCCGGCGACCGCCGGCACGATCGACGGCGAAGCCTTCGAGTGGATCTGCGACGGCGATTCGCGCATCGGGCCGGTGCTCGAGGCGGTGATCAACGGCCGTTACTGCTGGGTGCCGTTTTCCGCGCTGAAGGAGATCCACATCGAGCCGCCGACCGACCTGCGCGATCTGGTCTGGTCGGCCGCGCACCTCGAATTCCCCAACGGCGGCGCCTCCGTCGCCTTGATCCCGACGCGTTATCCGCGCAGCGTGGCTTTCGACGACGAGCGCGTCTGGATGGCGCGCCGCACGGAGTGGCAGCCGCTGCCGGGATCGGAAGACGACCAGTACGCGGGCGTCGGCCAGCGCCTGCTGATGACCGACCAGGGCGAGACCGGCCTGCTCGACGCGCGCCTGGTCGAACTGCGCCAGCCATGACCGCGACGGCGCGCGCGGCGCGCCGTGGCCGGTCGCTCCTCCCGATCCGAATCCCGATCCGTCCTCCGATCCGCCGATGAGCCAGATCCACCGCGACCGCCTGCAACCGGCCCTGCTGGACCGGTTGACCGACGACGACCCGTTCCATCGCGTCGAGGCCGAGGAGCGCCGCGTCATGAGCAAGTCGCAGCTGCGCCAGGCGGTGCTGCGCGACCTGGGCTGGCTGTTCAACGCGATCCAGCCGATCGGCAAGGAGTGCGATCCGTATGCGCGCGTCGGCGACAGCGTGCTGAACTTCGGCCTGCCGGCCCTGTCGGGGCAACTGGCTTCGCGCGTGGACGTGCACCTGCTCGAGAAGCAGATCCGCCAGGCGATCCTGCGCTTCGAACCGCGCATCCTGCCGGACACGCTGGAGGTACGCGCGATCGAGACGCAGAGCGTCATGGACACGCACAACGTGATCGAGTTCGACATCCGCGGCCACCTGTGGGCGCAGCCGATCCCGCTGGAGATCCTGCTGCGCACGCAGATGGACCTCGAGGCGGGCCAGGTCGAAGTGCGCGAGAGCTGAGGACATCATGGATCCGCGCCTGCTGCGCCTGTACAACGACGAGCTCGGCCACCTGCGCGAGGTCGGCGCCGAGTTCGCGCGCGAGTTCCCCAAGATCGCCGCCCGGCTCGGGCTGGAGGACGCGGAGGTCGCCGATCCCTATGTGGAGCGGCTGCTGGAGGGCTTCGCCTTCCTGTCCGCGCGCGTGCAGCTCAAGCTGGACGCGGAGCATCCCCGCCTCATCTCGCACCTGCTGGAATCGATCTATCCGAACTTCCTGGCGCCGGTGCCATCGATGATGATCGCGCGCCTGAGCGTCGATCCGACCGACCCCAACCTGTCCAAGGGCCATCCGGTGCCGCGCGGCAGCGTGCTGCAGTCCGGCGTGCCGCGCGGGCAGGACACGCGCTGCGAGTTCCGCACCGCCCACGACGTCACGCTGTGGCCGCTGACGCTGGAGGACGTCCAGTACTTCTCCCATGCACCCGACCTGCCGGTGTCGCGCCTGCCCGATGCGGCGGGCAGCCGGGGCGGACTGCGCCTGAAGCTCAGGACCGGCGGCGGCATCCCGGTGAAGCAGCTCGGGCTGGACCGGCTTGCGCTGTACCTCAGCGCGCCTGACGAGGTCGCCTACCGGCTGCATGAACTCGCGCTGGGCGCGCCGCTGGGGACCTTCGTCACCGGCGAGGGCATTGATGCGGCGGCGGTGCCGTCGCAGTGGCGGCCGGCGACCAGCATCCGTCCGCTGGGCTTCGCGCCCGACGAGGCGCTGCTGCCAGAGACGCATCGCAACTTCTCCGGCAGCCGCCTGATGCAGGAACTCGCCGCGATGCCGCGGCGCTTCCTGTTCATCGAGGTCGACCAGCTCGCCGACCGCCTGGCGCGGGTGGAGGGCACGGCCTTCGAGATCGTGCTGTTCTTCTCCCGCGGCGATGGGGCGCTGGAGGCGATGGTCGACGCCGACAGCGTCTCGCTGCACTGCACGCCGGCGATCAACCTGTTCCCGAAGCGGCTGGACCGGATCCAGCTCGGCACCGGCAGTTGGGAGTACCACGTCGTGCCCGACCGCACGCGGCCGATGGACTACGAGATCCACAGCCTGCAGTCGGTGACCGGCTACGGCGCGGGCGCGCTGGGCCAGCAGGGCTTCGAGCCGCTGTACGCGACCTATCACGAGGCGCCGCCGGATGCGCCCGGCTTCTACACCGCGCGGCGCGAACCGCGGCTGATGTCCTCGCGCCAGAAGGAGCAGGGCCCGCGCACCGGCTACATTGGCGACGAGGTGTTCCTCTCGCTGGTGGATCCGCGCCATGCGCCGTATCGCGAGGACATCCGGCAGCTGTCGGTCTCGGCGCTGGTCACCAACCGCGACCTGCCGATGCTGCTGCCGCACAACGGCGCCGGCGTGTGGCGACTCGACGCCGCCGGTCCGGTGCTCAAGGTGGAGGCGGTCCACGGCCCGACGCGCCCGGTGAACCGGCAACCGGCGGGCGAGGCGGGCTGGAGCCTGGTCGGCCTGCTGACGCAGCAGCAGCTGCCCTGGGGCGACGAACCGCCGGCCCAGGCGGCCGCGACCCTGCGACGCCTGCTGGCGCTGTACGGGCCGCCCGGCGACCCTGGCTGGTTGCGGCAGGTCGAGGGCGTGCGCGCCGTCGAGGCCAGGCCCGTGGTGCGCCGGCTGCCGTTCAGCGGCCCGCTGAGCTTCGGCGCGGGCAGCGAGATCACGCTGGACCTCGACGAACTCGCCTTCCAGGGCCACAGCGCCTTCCTGTTCGCCAGCGTGCTGGAGCGCTACTTCACCCGCCATGCCGCGATCAACAGCTTCACGCAACTGAGCCTGCGCACGACCCAGCGCGGCCTGGTGAAGCGTTGGGCGCCGCGCATCGGCGGCGACGCCGAAGGCCGCGCCGAGCGCGACGGCGAGCGTGACGATCGCGGCGGGAGCCGCGCATGAACGTGCGCGAACCCGGCGCGCCGCCCGACGACGAGCTCGGCGGGGGCGGTGCCGCGCAGGCGGCGGGCGTCGAGGGGGGCGAGGGCGCCGCGTCGTCGTCCGTCGAGCCGGAAGTCGACACGCCGCCGGAGATGCTGCTCGCGCGCCGGCCGGAGAAACGCGACGAACGCCAGGCGGCGCTGCGTGAACTCTTCGAGGACGTCGAGGCGACGCCGTGGGCGCATGATTTCTTCGCGCTGTTGCGGCGCATCGAGGGCCTGACGCCCGACGTGCCGCGGCTGGGCCGCGGGCTGCGGCCGTCGCAGGAAGCGATCCGGCTGGGCCAGGAGCCCGAACTCGATTTCGCGCCGGCGGCGCTGGCCAGCCTCACGCGCGGGCAGAACCCGGCGCCGCGGCTGGGTGTGCGCTTCTTCGGCCTGCTCGGGCCGCAGGGGCCGATGCCGCTGCATCTGACCGAATACACCCGCGAGCGGCTGCACCAGCGCGGCGATCCGACGCTGAGCCGCTTCCTGGACGTCTTCCATCACCGCCTGCTGCTGCACTTCTACCGCGCCTGGGCGCAGTCGCAGCCGACCGTGCAGCACGACCGGCCGGCCACCGACCGCTATGCGGCGTGGCTGGGCGCGGCGACCGGCCTGGACGGCGCGCAGCGCCCGGGCGACTCGCTGCCGCAGACCGCGCGGCTGTTCCAGGCGGGTCTGCACGGCGGCCGCGCGCAGCATCCGGAAGGCCTGGCCAAGATCCTGTCGCTCCACTTCAAGGTGCCGGTGCGCATCGAGCAGCACGTGCCGCACTGGCTGCCCGTCGAGGACGGCGAGCGCACGCGGCTGGGCTTCGCGCGCCAGCGGCCCGAACGCATCGGCCGCGAGCTGCCGCGCCTGGGCCGCAACACGGCCGCGGGCAACAAGGCCTGGGACCGGCAGTACCGGTTCCGCGTCGTCCTGGGGCCGCTGACGCTGCGCCAGTACGAGGGCTTCCTGCCCGACGGCGACGCGTGGCGGCCGCTGAACGACTGGATCCGGCAGTACGTCGGCCACAACCTGCAATGGGAGCTGCAGCCGGTGCTGCGCCGCGACGAGGTGCCCGCCGCGGCGCTCAGCGGCCGGGCGCGCCTGGGCTTCACCTCCTGGACGGGCCGCGCGGGCGGCCGTCCGCATCGTCACGACCGGGGCGACCTGCACCTGCATCCGCAACAGCGGGTGAAGGGGCGGGCCACGCCGCCGGCATCACAGGGAGCATCGTCATGACTGAAATCTCGCGCACCAGCCTCTTCGGCAAGCTCAATCCGCTGGCCTACAAGGCGATCGAGGGCGCCACCGTCTTCTGCAAGCTGCGGGGCAATCCCTACGTCGAGCTGCAGCACTGGCTGTACCAGATCCTGAACACCCCGGACTCGGACCTGCATCGCATCGTCAAGCACTACGGGCTGGACGCGGCGCAGCTGTCGGCCGACCTGATGGCGTCGCTGGACCGGCTGCCGCGCGGAGCCACCTCGGTCACCGACCTGTCGAGCTGGGTCGAGAACGCGGTCGAGCGCGGCTGGGTCTACGGCTCGCTGATGTTCGGCGACCAGCAGGTGCGTACCGGCCATCTGGTGCTGGGCCTGCTGAAGACCGCCTCGATGCGCAACGTGCTGCTGTCGGTCTCGAAGCAGTTCGAGAAGATCAACGTCGACGACCTGGGCGAGAAGTTCAACCAGATCCTCGAAGGCTCGCCCGAGCGTGCGATGCGCGCGGCCGAACCCGGCGCGGTGCCGGGCGACGCGAGCGGCGCCATCGCGCCCGCGGCGATGGGCAAGCAGGAAGCGCTCAAGCGCTACGCCGTCGACCTGACCGAACGCGCGCGCAACGGCGAGATCGATCCGATCGCCGGCCGCGACGAGGAGATCCGCCAGATCGTCGACATCCTGATGCGCCGCCGCCAGAACAACCCCATCCTCACCGGCGAGGCGGGCGTGGGCAAGACGGCGGTGGTGGAAGGTTTCGCACTGCGCCTGGCGCAGGGCGACGTGCCGCCGCAATTGAAGGACGTGTCGCTGTACATGCTGGACATCGGCCTGCTGCAGGCCGGCGCGAGCATGAAGGGCGAATTCGAGAACCGGCTGCGCCAGGTCATCGACGAGGTGCAGGCGTCGCCCAAGCCCATCATCCTGTTCATCGACGAGGCGCACACACTGATCGGCGCGGGTGGCGCGGCCGGGACGGGCGACGCGGCCAACCTGCTCAAGCCGGCGCTGGCGCGCGGCAAGCTGCGCACGGTCGCGGCGACGACCTGGGCCGAGTACAAGAAGCACATCGAGAAGGACCCGGCGCTCACGCGGCGCTTCCAGGTCGTGCAGGTGCCCGAGCCCGACGAGCACAAGGCGGTGCTGATGCTGCGCGGCGTGGCCTCGATCCTGGAGAAGCACCACCGCGTGGCGCTGCTGGACGAGGGCATCGAGGCGGCGGTGCGCCTGAGCCACCGCTACATCCCGGCGCGTCAGCTGCCGGACAAGGCGGTGAGCCTGCTGGACACGGCCTGCGCGCGCGTGGCGGTGAGCCAGCATGCGACGCCGGCGGAGCTCGAGGACTGCCTGCGCCGCATCCAGGCGCTGGAGATCGAGCGCGAGATCATCGCCCGCGAAGGCGCGATCGGCATGGACGTCGCGGAACGCAGGCAGCGCGTGGCGACGCAACTCGACGAGGCGCAGACGCGCAAGGCGGAGCTCGAGGCCCGTCACCTGAAGGAAAAGGGCCTGGTCGACCGCGTGCTCGAGCTGCATGCGCTGCTGCGCAAGGACGGGGAGGGCGCGCCGGACGAGCAGGAACGCGAGACCTTGCTGGCCGAGCTTGGCGGCCTGCGCACGGAGCTCGCGGCTTTGCAGGGCGATGCGCCGCTGATCCTGCCGCAGGTGGACGAACAGGCGGTGGCCGCGGTGGTGCAGGACTGGACCGGCGTGCCGGTCGGCCGCATGGTGCGCGACGAGGTGCAGGCGGTGCTGAAGCTGGCGGACACGCTGAACCAGCGGGTCGTGGGCCAGCGGCATGCGCTGGAGATGATCGCCAAGCGCATCGAGGTGTCGCGCGCGGGGCTGGACAACCCGGGCAAGCCGATCGGCGTGTTCCTGCTGGCGGGTACGTCGGGCGTGGGCAAGACGGAGACGGCGCTGGCGCTGGCCGAGTCGCTGTACGGCGGCGAGCAGAACGTCATCACCATCAACATGAGCGAGTACCAGGAGGCGCACACGGTCTCCACGCTCAAGGGCTCGCCCCCGGGCTACGTCGGTTACGGCGAGGGCGGCGTGCTGACCGAGGCGGTGCGCCGCCGCCCGTACAGCGTGGTGCTGCTGGACGAGGTGGAGAAGGCCCACCCGGACGTGCACGAGTTGTTCTTCCAGGTCTTCGACAAGGGCTGGATGGAGGACGGCGAGGGCCGCTACATCGACTTCAAGAACACGATCATCCTGCTGACCAGCAACGCCGGCAGCGACCTGATCATGAAGCTGTGCGCGGATCCGGAGCTGATGCCGGAACCGGACGGCATCGCCAAGGCGCTGCGCGAGCCGCTGCTGAAGGTCTTCCCGGCGGCGCTGCTGGGCCGGCTGGTGACGATCCCGTACTACCCGCTGAGCGAGGAGATGCTGGGCCAGATCGTGCGCCTGCAGCTGGGCCGCATCCAGAAGCGCGTCAGCGAGAACCTGGGCGTGCCGCTGAGCTTCGGCGACGACGTGGTCAAGCTGATCATCAGCCGCTGCAACGAGGTGGAGAGCGGCGGCCGGGTGGTCGACGCGATCCTGACCAACACGGTGCTGCCGCGGATCAGCCGCGAGTACCTGACGCGCCTCACCAACGGCCAGACCATCACCAAGGTCGAGCTGGCGGTGAAGGACGGGGACTTCGAGTACGGGTTTGATTGAGGGAGGGGCGCGAGGTCCGCGCCTTCGAAGGGGAAATCCGGAAGCGCGCTTGCCGCGCTTCTGTCGTTTCAGCCCGCCGTCGGCTCCATCCCGGAAACGGGGGGCATCGGCGGCGGCGGCGGGCGGTGCTCGCCCGAAGTGACCTTCGCCTCTTATGGGGGCGAGGCGCGATCTCTACCGTGGCGGCCTGGACGAATCCCCAAGATCCATGGCCTCACCCTTCCGCCTCAAGACCGCCTTGCCTGACGAGACCCTGCGCGTGCACTCCTGTGTATCGCGCGAGGGCCTGAGCGACGCCGGAGACACCACGCTGACGCTGCTGAGCGAGCGCAAGGACATCCAGGCCTCGGAGCTGCTGGGCAAGTCCGCCACGCTGACGATCGCGCTGCGCGACGACGCGCCGCGCTACCTCAGCGGCTACGTGACGCGGTTCGCGCAGCGCGGCTTCGAGGGCAAGCACTGCGTCTACGAGATGCAGCTCAAGCCCTGGCTGTGGCTGCTGTCGCGGACCTCGGACTGCCGGATCTTCCAGGAGCTGACGGTGCCCGACATCGTCAAGCAGGTCTTCGAGGACCATCCGGTCGC